>ENA-OSIY01000994-OSIY01000994.1-marine-metagenome-genome-assembly--contig:-NODE-994-length-15532-cov-17.337690_pt1 | contig 15532 bp, 14 predicted proteins | sample MGYA00237884_ERZ534233 | MGnify/ENA primary metagenome ERZ534233 (study PRJEB26412, sample SAMN06343840) | marine metagenome | isolation source: estuarine water | place: USA: Columbia River Estuary... | reverse complement strand
GCACCGGTCATAGCAATAAACTTATTACCACCTAACTGTTTTAAGGTTATGTCTGCTTGTTGTTTAGTCATACCCTCTTCTACAGATTTATCTTTTTTCTTTTTCTTTAATAGGTGTGGTCCTGCTGGTTCATCACCAAGCTCACCATCTAAGCCATATCCACAAGTTCCTTCTAGTATATCTTTTAATTTAATCATCTTCACTTAAACCTGGATTTTCTTGTTGTCCTTTAGCCCACGATTGCATTAGGTCATCAAATGGAATAAGATGTTTTCCATATGCTTTATTTATAATCTTTCCGTCTACTTTACTACCAGTTGACTTATCCATTAGTTTCATTACATCTCTGACTTCTTGTGAGAATTTTATATAAGCCATATCAAATTTTCTTAGTATCATACTAGCTTGTTTTTTTTGACCTTCATTTACTGATTCTTTTACACCCTTACCACCCATTTTTTTATAAAGCTTTATTAGATTTTTTAGGTGGTCTTCATCTCTTGCATTAGTAACTCTACCTTGTTTCTTAATCTTCTTTTGAAACATTAGTATAGCATCTTTAATTTTATTTAGTTCCATAGCAGCTTCATTTACAGATTCATTTTTTAGAAAAGATGTATCCATCTTATGTTTCTTCATTACATCAATTGCTTTTTTCTTACTATATTTAAATCTTTTCATCAAGAAGTTCATCAACTCTTCACCATCTATAGATTTAGTTCCAGCTTCATTTACACCTTCTTTTAAATTTCTGAATTTATCACCCATAGATAGTAAATCTGATACGTCTTCAAAACCATGAATATGTCCATTAAACATACCTTGACCAACTTTTTTTCTAATTGCTAAGGCCCACTCTCTTTTATTTTTATCTGGAACTTCTTTATGTTTTTTCATAAACTTTAAAAACTTTTGATACTCATCTACGAAAGCACCGAGATTTAAATTGTAGTCTTCTTTTGGTGAACCGTCAAAATCTTTATATGGATCTAAAGCTTCATCTACATTTTCTTTAATTCCCAATACCTTTGGCATTTTTAAAGTCATATCAACAAGTTCATCAGAAGTATATTTTTCCATAGCTTTCTGATACTTCTTCATCTTTGGGTGATTGTAAATCTTCATAACAAGGTTAGCAGTTTTACCATTCATCTTTGTACCGGTAACATTACCATACTTATTTTGTTTAGCTAAGTTTTCAATAGATTTTAATACTTTTGAACTTTCATTCATTTGATATTCTCCAAATACCTCGTCTAATACTTCATCTATTATTGGATTGAAGTCAGGCATATTATTTTCTTTTTTCAAACGACTTTTTTCAGCTCGTCCTCTATTTTTTGATTCTTTTTCAAATCCCACAATTTTTCCTCCCTTATGAGAAGCATCTTTACCATCACCATTTCCATAAGTTCCTTTATCTCTATTATACTTATTTAATTCTGCTCTATACTTTTTAGACTTAGTAGATGATTGAAATTTCTTATACTCATCTTTGTAGTCTCTTTCAGCTTCATTTACAGATTCGTTTTTCTTTTTTGATAAAGCTTTTTTCACATCTTTAATATCTTGTTGAATAAATTTTATGTGGTTTGTCATTTTCTTTGACTTAGCAACAGCTAACATATTATTTAAATTTATAATATATTGAGCTAATTCGTTTTTAGTTGCACTTTTATATGCCCCTTCTTTTATTTTTTTAGTAGGTAAGTCATCGTGTTTTGTTTTAGCATACTTTTTAACACTACCTTTCTTCATAGATTTAGCAGCATCTTGAGCATCTTTTGAAAACTTACTAGCGGGTTGTTCACCCTTTTGGATTGACCGAACTATTCCCATAAACTTTTGTTGCTTTTTGGAAACCGATGGCATTATTATCCCCTCATTATAGAGTTAATAATAGACTCAATTTTGTTTTCTGATTTTGGTTGTTCTACACCTTCGTTAACAGGTCTCATGAAAGCACCATGTGTAGATGGATTTGATACGAAATCAAATGCAATAAGTTCAAAGTCAGGTTGAACTTGAACGGTGTCTGCTTCTTGCATTGGTTCTACTGAACCTAATCCTCTTGAAGAGATACCAAGTTTAATACCTGATTTAAATAATTCTTTTAAGATGTTTCCAGCAGGTGTTGATAGAACCTCAACAGTTCCTAACAAGTCATCACCATCCCAATGCATCTCAATAATATTATGTGAAGCATTGTTTAGATTAACAACGGAAGAATCAGGATGGTCTAACTCACCTAATGCTCTTCTTTCTGTTACTTGTTCTGATAGATACTTAGATACTTCTTTTAAAAGAACTTCTCTTGGGTATACTCTACCATTTTGATTTTTGGATTCTGCTCTTTGTAAAACACCCTTTACAATTAAACGACCATCGTTTTCTTTTATAGATTCATCAATTTTATTTCTTGAAATATCAAAAGGTCTTACATCTACTAATAATTTTTTATTCATTGTTTTATCCTATTTTTAAAATGGGTATTGAGAATCCCTATTACCGCGAGCTCTACTTCTCTGTTTGCTAAACAAAGCTTGTCTTGCAGAAGATGCTTTTTTCTCAGCCTTATCGTCTGCTTCTTTACTTTGTCTTGTCTTTTTTTGTTTTTCAGTCTCAGGAGCTTCTTTTTTGCCACTTTTTACATCCTTAGCATATTTACTGTTTGGATTTGTTTTAATATATGCTTGTTTAGCTTTAGCAGATAAATCACTAAACCAATTTTCGTCTAATTCTTGTTCCCAAAGAGGAGTTTCATTCACCTCTACTCTCTTATACTTCTTACCATTAATTTCTATAATTTTGTTATTCATTGTTTTATCCTACGTTTCCTGTGTATACAAAGGTTACATCACCTACTGTTCCAGCAGCATCTGTTTGTCTCCAAGCAACTGGATTGATATCAAGACGGACAGGACCTCCAGCAGCATTATTTAAAACTGAACCTGTTGTATATGTATCAACACTACCCGATTGATAAGCAAAAGCATATGTTCCATTTACATTAATAATAACATGATTAGGTCTATCTACTATAGTTTCCTTATCTGGAGTTGTTGCCTTACCATGAGCACTTAAAGGTAATGCCTTTGGTTGTGATTTTAAGTTATTGTTAGGATCTGCTTCGTACCTTGACATTTATTTGCCTCCCCAAGAGCTTCGTTTTACCCAAATATCAAAAAGGATATCTGAGACTTCTTTTCTTATTTGTTTTTTAATTTTATCTAAATCTTGTTTTGATACATCTTCATCTATAAATTTGTATCCTGTTTGTTTTTCAATATTTTTCTTTCTTTTCTTTTTCATCTTACCAAAAGCTTTTGGTGTATTATAGCCATCAACACTAGCAGTAGTAGTTATTTCTTTTAACTTCTTCTTAAATAAAGTACTTGCTAGTTCTTTGACTAATGAATTAAATTTTGCTGAGTTCTTTGTCAAGTTCATAGTATCTCAAAAGTTGAACAACTGAATTATCATCAGTTTGTTTTGATTCATTTAAACAAAATTTATCAGCACAATTAATTGCTTCTTGTAACTTTATTTTTAAAACCTTATCCTTTACTTTCTTTACTTTGGAATTTAATTTAGTTTTAAGTTTTGGTATCTGTGTTTCTACAAATACGGAAAAGTTGTTTGTATTAGAAATATTACTAATGTATTCTTTAAGAACTTTTTTTTGTTGGTCTGAAAGATTAGTATATTTGTTATTGAACTTTTCTAAAAGTGTTTTGTAAGAAAGAATTCTTAAATCTTTATCTTTAAACTCTTCTGGTACATAAGACTTTTCTTTCTTGTGTCCCATAGTAGTTACATTCTCTACAATAATAAAGTAACTTTCAGTTTTTTCGTCAGCACTCATCTCGTTGATACCTTCAAACAACTTGTATGTAGAAGCAAATACTTTATAATCTGGAAGTTTTGAACTGAAAAGTTGATTTACATCATAAGATTCTTTTATAGCAGCAATCGTGTTATACTTTTCTCTTCGTAAAGCAGCGTTATTTAAAAGTCCTCTTTGTTTAATTACTTCTGATAAGAAAAAATCAGCTTTCTTGTCTGATTTAAATTTCTTACTCATAATTAGACTATACAAAGCCAATTCTTTACCTAACTCTGTATGTTCATTAAATTGTTTTTTAATGATTTTAAGAGCCGGTGACTCCTTCTTTTTGTTTAACACATCTACTGTTACTTGTCTTAATAAGAACTCAAATAGTAGTCCTGTGTTTCTTAATTTACTATGTTTAAATTTGCTCATATAATATTTTCCAAAGTATTTTGATACAATTATTCATATATAAATATAACAGAATTTAGATAAAGTAGGTAATTACTCTTTTATTATGTTATCTTCACTCAACAATGATGAATTCTTTTTAGGAAACTTTTCTTTGAGTTGGTCTAATATACCTTCTCTAGCCATCATAGTACTAGCTTTTGATGTAGCTAATGGAGATTTACCTTTAAACTCTCTTTTTCCATAAGACCTATCGACATCTTTTAAACTTTCATGTCCATACTTATCTTTCATTGTATCTCTATCTTTAAAAGGATCTTTTTTACTTCCACCCCAATCACCTTTTCTACTTACAGAAAAGTCGTCATCTTCATCTTCGTTTTCTTTTGGTGCTGGTTCTTTAGCAGGATCACTTCCTTCTGATTCTATTTGTTCTAATCTAAACTTTTGTTTTGTATCATCTACAATACCCTCGTAAATATCAATCTGTTTCTTTTCAGAAAAATCAAATATGTTATCGTAAATCCACTCTCGTGAAAATAGTTTTGTTTCCATAGCTTTTTCAGCTGCTTCTATTTGTTGATTTAATAATTCAAGTTTTTCTTGTTCGTGAATCATAGATGGGTTTTGTAGTTCTAAACTAAAGTCAATTAAGTCTGAATCGGTAAATCCTTGTGAATAAAGGTGAACGATACCAATCTTTGTTAATTCACTAACAACAATCTTCTGTAATCTTTCTATTGTTCTAGCAAACCTTACATCTTCAGCAGCCAATGTAGCTTTACCACCACTTAGACCTTCTTCATATCCTAAGAAAGCCTTTGGTATTCTTAAACTAGCCATTAACTTGTTTCTTAGATACTCAACATCTTCTATAGCATCATTATTAGAAAGACCTTGTAGTGTATCTATCTGTGTTCCACTATCTCCACCACGAACTGGTAGAAAAAAGTCTTCGGTAACAGACTCTACATTATATTTTAAGTTATATTCACCTGTATTTTGGTCAATAACAGGAGTTTTCTTCATCTTGTTGATGATTTTTTGCATAAACTGTTCAACTTCTCTTGGTGGTATGTTTCCAACATCAATCTTGAACACCCTTTTTTCAGGTGCTCTCATGATACGATGAATTAACATAGCATCTTCCATCAAAGTTAATTGTTTATAAATCTTTCTTCCGTTTTCCAATAAAGAACGACCATATGGTAAAAAGTTTGTATCGGATAATACACGGAAGTGAGCTATCTCATAATTTTCTTTTATTTCTTTTTTATCTTCGTTTATCTCAAACTGAATAAGTTGTGGGTTAGCAGGATCGTGGTCTTCTAACCTTGTAATCTCATAAGCAGAAATAGGTTTTACATTTACCACTCCGTATTTATCAACAATATCTAATTGAAGATAAAAATCCCCATACTTAGTCATGTTACGCATCCAACTCCACAAGTTAAACTCGATATTCATAACATCATAAAACAAGTTATGTAAAATCTTTTGAACTTGAACATTCTCACTTTTAACTTTTAATGTTTCCCCTTCGATGTTATCAATAGTTGATTCATCAGAATAGATATCAAGAGCAGAAGCAATAATCGGGTCTTGATCCATTAACTCATAATCTCTAAACAAGTCTCTTTTTTGAATCTCATAAGCAGCTCTTCTGTTTTGAGCAGTTGCATATGGATTTGAGTAGTTGTTTTGCATCATCCGACTATATCGGTCAATAAAGTTTGTTGTTAAACTTGTTTGTGAGTAGTCTAAATCTTTTACTACCAATCGATTATCATCAGCTTTTCTGATGATAACATTAGATTGAAATAATCTACCAAGTCGTGTAAATAAATTGTCTGCCATGTTTTACCCCAATAGCCAAGATAAGTCTTCTTCTTCGCCGTTATTAAGTTTTATTTTATATGGATTATCTTTTGGAACATTGTTTGATGTCATTACTGCTGAGTTTCCATTTAAACTTCCAATAGAACTAACCAAACTACTTTGAAATTCGTTTCTCTCTGATTGAATACGAATCGCAGTATCCCTAATCCATAATAAAATAGAATAAGACATAACGAGGTCATCGTTATATCCATCTAATGCTTCAGTTTTACTATTCTTATATATAAATACAAAAAGTTCATCAATTAAACGAGTTGATTTTATCTTTACCATCTTTTCTCGTGTATATTCTTCCATTTTAGCAATAATTAATGGTTTAGACTTCATAGTTGTTGTGAAACCTGGTATCTTGTTTCTATCTATTTGTCTATATCTGTTTGTATGTTGAACATCTTCATCTACAATAAGGTGATTTTTTTCTTGATAAAAAAGATTTTCATATCCTCTATCAATAATTGTTTGTAATGTAGCCCAACCTATGTTATTGTTTTCAACAACAAGTAGGGCATCGTTATACTTTGTAGCTAACTCAATTAAAAAGTTTCCAAACTCGGTTGTTCCTAACTGACCTTTGTATTCTGCTACTTGTTCCATCTCTTCTATATCAAATACTTGAGCAGTGCTGTAATCAGTTCCATCTCCTCGAGCAACATCAGCACTAACCAAGTATTTTTTAGCATAATCTGGATATCCCCATATCCATAAGTTTCTATCAAACCCACTTTTTTCATTTGGCTCACAACACATATTATCTTTATACCAACCCAAGATAAGAGGATCAACAACTGAACGACCAGAACTTAAAAAGTCAGCATCACATTCTTGAGCAGCTTTACTAGGTCCTAAAATCTTATTTTGTTCATCTCTCCAACTCTGGTCTCTTTCGGGATGGTCTGTCCAATGGAGTTTGATTGTATTAAATTTATTTGTTCCATCTTTAGCATCCATCCAAGTTTTGTGAAACCAATTACCCACACCATTAGGTGTTGATATACCGATACAACGACCACCGGTAGCTAATGTCTGTTGAGCGGCAGTCCATATAATATCAATCTTGTCAATAAAAGCAGCCTCATCAAGTATTAGTAGAGACAGAGCTTCAGAACGACCAGCAGACTCATTAGAAGCAATAGCTTTTATCTGACTTCCGTTCTTAAATATAAGTGAAAGTTTGTTGTTTTCCACAATAGCAGTTTTTAACCAATTAGGTAATCCCTCATACATGATACGAACTTTTGTTACCAAGTTTTTTGCTGTATCTTTAGATGTAGCAATACATAGGATGTTTTTATCATTGTGAAATAACATCATCCATAAAGCATAAGCAGCACTTAGGGTTGATATACCTAACTGACGAGATTTTAGTACAACATTATAGTCGTGTTTCTCAAACTCATCTAATACATCATACTGATAAGGATATAGTTTAAACTTTATCTTACCTCGTTGTGGGTGTTGGATAGTACAAAACTCATTGATAAAGTAACTAGGACTTTTAGCACACTTTACATAGTTTTGTTTTATCGCTTGTTTTAAGTTACTCATATTTTATTTAAACCTTGTTCGTGGTTTCCAATAGCAGTTGCTACCGTATCATCAAATGGACTATCTGCTCTTTCTACACCATCCATTTCAGATTCATATTCAGCAAGAACAGCTTCCCATCTTTTTTCTTCTTGTTCTTTTACCCAATCTTTCCATTTAGTAGTTCCACTTCTTTTATCTTCTCTTTTTAATTTCATCTCAAAATCTATTTGACAATACTTACATTTTTTAAATCTATTATAAGTTTGTTGGTCAATAGTTTTAAGGATTAGTTTTTCACAATCATCACATTTGTCAAATCCTTTTGGTGGAATCTTGGTAATTTGTTGTCTTTTACCATCTACTTTGGTAAATTTTCTACCACTTGCTTCTTCCCAAATCTCACCCTCTTCTCTCATGTGGATAGTTTTTCCTGTATACCCAACACCAGGAGTTCGTTTACCACCAACTCCGGCTATTAATTTTTTTACTTTCTCTATATTTCTTCCCATGATGTAACCTCTATTTTAAAAAAACATTAATCCTGTTATTTGATTTATAGGAGCAAAAGCACCTGTAAATTTGTAGGTGTTTCCCTTGTACTTAAAAACTATTCCTTCTGTTGGAACAATAGCATCAAACCCACCGATAGCATTTAATCTATCTAATTGTATTTTTAGTTTGTTTAATTTTTTTATATCACCACCAGCTCGTATATCTTTTATAGCGTTCTGTAATTTCTTTCTCATATTTTGAACTGATTTTGCTGGATTTACAGCCATCCAACCATCCATGTTTTTTAATATTGTAGCACCAACATCAAAAAATAATGTTTCAAATGGTTTCATATTTTCCTTAACCATTTTAGCATGGTCATTTTTATCAGTAGATAATACCCATTCTAAAAACTTAGGATATTCTTTTAATTGTTTTTTCATTTGAGGAATCTTATATGATTTATCAAAGAAAGCCCATCTCTTTGTTAACTTAACTAGAACCTCATTTGTTATGTTTGGATAACCGGTTTGTTTAGCACCATTTAAAATCCACTCTTGCCAATACATTTGATGATACATAGATAGTGTATCGTTATCTTTTAAAGCATATTGTGATTGTAGTTTATTTAACCTACCTAAAAATTTACCCTTTAGTTTACCAAAGTCTTGATGTTTAGGTACATCTATAAAATGTGGTTTTTTAATTTTGTAATGTTTTTGTATGTTTTGATTTACTTGTTTTATCATACCAGCTAACATTCTAGCACTATCTTTTGCTTGTCCAATAACTCTTGCATTATCATCATATTCCATTGTTCCATGAAACATTAATTCTGTTATATCGTAATTAACAACATTCTCACTAGCAGGCCACATTACTTCTAAACTCATCCATTTAGAACCTTCACCGAATATTTTGTTTTGTTGTTTATCACTTAAAGCACCTATTGCTTTATTTAAATCTCTTACTGCATAAACAAAAGCATTTCTGATATCACCTCTTCCTTTAAATTTACTTTCCACATCTTTTATACTTAAAGCAGTTTCACCTTTGTTTTTTATATGTCCTTTATTACGAGCAGAAATTAACTTACCATCTTTCCAACTTATCATTAAGTTTTGACCATCTGTTTTTTCTGTAACATTATCTTCACGATTTAATTGACCACCCAAACCCAATGTTATTATATTTTTTAAATCTTTAAATGTTAGGTCTTTGTCATCAAATGGATGACTCATGTGTCCGTAGGCTCCGCCCATTAATAATAACTCCTTTCCGTTTCTTTCTAAATTACTTGTAAGTGAATAAACTTCTTTTACTATATCATATTCATCGTGTTGTTCATTTCCTCTATTAGCATCCACTTCATCTGGCTCTTCTTTTTCTAATTGGTCTAATGTATTTTTACTATGTTTAAGAACTGACTTTCTTGATTTTTTAAGTTTGTCTGTATATTCATAATCTTGATTTTTTAAAATCATATCAATGTGGTCTAACCAATGATTCCATAATTTACTTCCAACTAAATCTAAATCATTAGCAGCACTTGGTTCAGCTGCTCCAGCAGGTCCGTATGATACTGAACCTATTGGACCATTTGGGTAAGCTGTATCTTTTACAAAACTAAAATCTTGAGAGTTATATACATCATCATCTATTAATTCTTTAGCAATCTCCCAACCTAATTTTCCAGCTTCAGTTTCAGCTCTTTTACGATATGATTTTAAACTTGAAAACATACCAGGTCCATCATCTGTATCCGTACCTATTACTTGACTACTTTCAAATAAACCACGATAAACCTCATATAGTTTTTTAAACTTATTGGTCATCATATTATACACACCTTTGTCGTAATATCCAAATGTTTTTTTGAAAAACTTTACTTTTTCTTTATCATCTACTTTTGGATTACCTAACATATCTCGTGTTTTAGTTCCACTTATGTTTCCGACTTGAGGAGCAGTTATAATGTATCCGTGTTCTTCAAACCCTTTCATATCTTTAGTATAAGGTTTAAAATATTTACCACCTAACCTACCAGCATCCTTTCCACCAACAACATAAACTACTGCTGTAGTTTTAGGATCAAATTTGTTTAATAAGTTTTTTGCTACATATGGTGACTTTTCCATAATGATACGATTTTTTGGAATACCAACCTTTACCATATGTCTAACTTTTTCTTTAAAGTTCATAGGATGACGAGGTGGTTTTTTTATATCGGATGTGGTTATGTAAGCTTCATCAACTTGTGTCTTTAACCACTTGTATGTAGCAAGATGACCTGAATGAAATGGTTGAAATCTTCCACCAAATACACCAACAACTTTCTTAATGTTTTTTTCTTCTTTCAAATTAGATGCACTATCCCCATTATCAACATTAGAATATACAACACTTTCACTATGTAAGTCAAGCGTTTTATTTATTTCTTTTATTCCTCTACCACCCCTATCAAATTTAGTAAATTTTTGTAGCTTACCAAAATGTTTTTCTTTACTCATCTTATCTTGTTTAGTCCATTTCATCTTATCAAAGACTTTCATTCTCATATGTTGTCTAACTATATAATAAATGGTATCAACATCACCACCCATTGATTTTATCCAAGTAGCATGTTTCTTAACTAATTCAGCAGAAACTTTCTCGTGTCCATAGTGAGTCCAAAAACCTTTTTTCGGATGTAGTTTAGCAGTAGAGTCTTTTCCTATATCGTGGAATAATGCTGATAAAGCAAAGTCTATATCACCGGTTTTTAATGCTCTGTTAGTTACAGCGATAGTATGTTTTAAAACATTACCTTCGGGATGAGCATCTCTTCTTTGGTCATAGTTTTTAAGATTATAAACTCTCTTTTTTAAAGCACTAGGAAGAGCATCATAGATGTCCCTAAATTTTTTAGGTTTAGGTCTAACTGCTATCTCATCTACTTTTTTATAACCACTACCATAAGGAACTGAGGTGTGTCCTTTCTTCTTCATCTTTTTTATCTTAGAAAGTTTAGAACCACCCTTGATAGTTCCATCACCGGCGACTATACCCATCTCATCTATGACGGGTTTGGTTATTTCTTCTATTAGTTTTTTTAAGCTCATGAGTTTTGATGTTCCTTTACATCTATAAATATATAGATTTAAAAAGAACTATACTTCTAATCCTCTTCTAAACCAACCAAAGTAAAATCTTTCTAAATCTGGTTTACGAGTTACCAAATCAGCATAATATTTAATTCTATATGCCCTAACTCTCTGTAACTCAACACCTTCCATAGCAGCTATAGTCATAGGTCCCATTCCACCATCTACTTTAAGTCCAGCACCTTTAGCATTAGCAGCCTGTTGTAAAATTTTAACGGCTCTTCCTCTACCTTGATTTACACACATATCAAAGTAAATATGTCTTAGGTCTTCTGAAAGAGATTCTACTTTATTTTTATCCCAATATACTTCCTTGTATATTTCTTTAGCACCATCTTTTGTAAGGTTTTTTATATCCACATCAGGATGACTTCTTTTAGCTATACCAAAATTAGTTTCTCCACCAGGATCTTTCGGGTCATTAACGTATCCACCTTCGTGGTGTAATACTACTTCTATTATATCGTCAAATTTAGTTAGCATATGTAACTCCTATTGTTTTTATTTATTAAAGTCCAAATCTACTTTTATGTGCATTAAAATTTTGTAATACTTCGTCTACTGCTAGTGCTTTATTATATACTATCACATTGGATAATAATCCTTTATATTCAAATCCAGATGTGTCGGTAGCTCCAATTGTAAATTCATTATCTCTTGTTGTATAATTTCCACTAGCATCTTGAGTTCTATTTGTTGAAGAAACTCCATCTACATATAAAGTGACTTGTGAATCTAAAACTAATGTTACATTATGCCAAGTATTATTACTAATGACATTATTATTTGATTTACCTCTTTGAAAACCAGCAGCTGTTTTACAATTCCAAGCTATACCTTCTACTGGACTATGTGTAGCATTTCTATCATCATAACCAATCCAAAAACCACCTCCTGAGGGATCAGCACCAGGTGCGGTGGTGATAAATATTCCGAGACTATTATTCATATCAGATAACGTACAGTTAAACCAAGTTGATACTGTAAATTTAGTTACACTATTACTATGTAATGGATTTGTTGTGAAATTAAACTCGTCACCACCAGAATCAAATCCAATATAACCGTTTGAATTAAAAGTAGGAGCATTATTTGCAGTTCCAATATTAGAGTTTACTAAATCATTCCAATTTGTACTACCACTAGAATAACTAGTTGTATCTAAAGCATCTACACAAAATACTAATCCATCAATTACTATTTCTGAACCTATTTTATACCCCATTACTAGACTCCGAACCTATGTCGGTGTGCATTAAAATTTTGTAAGACTTCTGATGCTGATAATTCTCTATTATATATGTGACCGATGGAAAAATCACCACCCCAAAAATGATTATCTGAGCTTGGTATATTACCTGATCTACCGATTCTAAAAAAATTATTTGTGTCTGTTTTTATGACACCACCACCTGTGGTGTTACTATCAAATAATGAACCATTAATATAAGCTTTATGTGATGCTCCGCTATCATATTCATATGTAGTGGTTATATTTGTCCAAGTGTCGTGAGGAAAATCTGTACCTGGTGTTATATGTGGACCTTGACGATAAGTTGAATCATATATTTGTAAACAAATATCTACAGTAGGTCCACTAGCCCCACCTTGATAATCCATTCGTAATTTATAAGGTGATGCACCACCACCAGTTCTAGCAAAAATATCGGAGTTATTATCATAATTTGCAGTTGAGTCATATCTAATCCATACGGATAAAGTAACTGCTTCTGTTTCTAAAGCTGGAATATCAGGAAAATCACAATAAGTTTGACTACCGGATAATTGAAAATATCCAGGTGATAAAAATGTAGGAATAGTATCTGTTTCCGATGAAGTTTTTTTAAAACTGCCAGTAAAATTACTAGTTAAATCATATAAATCACCACTACCCGTAGAATAACTATCTATATCCAAAGCATCTACACAAAATACTAATCCATCAGTTACTATTGGTTTTACTGAACCTACACTATTAGCCATTTTGATTCCTCAATTTATTAATTTATTATTTTACTTTATAGAGCATACGGTACAGCATCAGCCAAACCTTGAATGTGCCAATATACAGTTGCATCCACACCATCTACTCTTACCTGCAATAAGTAATTTGTACTCCCACCGCTATTATTATAAGAGACTGTTATATTACTCAAACTGCCATTAACTTTTTGAAGAGTTTCTGTTACTGTGCTTGCACCATATACAGTTTGCATATGCCCCCACCACATCCCTTGATTTGAATTATTATTCTTACACATCAATGTTATGGAATAATTATGTGAGTGACCTACATACGCTAGTTCTACAGTTGCGCCATCCGAAACTGATTTTGTACCACTATACTCATAATGCTTATGTGGGGTATAACATAATTGCTTTGTATCAATTTTACTCACTTCAACTTTACCAAACGAACCAGTTGAAATCGCTGAACCACTTATGTTTCCACTAGTGGTTATTCCAGCAGCATGAATTGTAGCACCGCTATCTTGAGCCATATAGATATCGGTTACACTTGCGTTTCCAAGGGTTACGGTATTACTTCCCAGACCAGTAGTTCTATTACCAAAGACATTTTCATTTGTAACTCCATTAGCACTGGCTTGAGTTCTGTATCCTACGAGAACACTCTCGGTATTAGTTTCAAATGTATCGCTGAATCTACAAGACTGTGCTCCAATTACCACATTATGCTCTCCAGATTCAAGATCATGTCCTGCATATTCACCGATTAAAACATTTTCTTTGCCTTTTGTTTGAAATCCGGCGTAACTTCCTAATATAACATTAGCATGAAAGGAAGATCCTGTAGCAGAATAAGCAGCATTAGTTCCTATAACAGTATTGTCACTTCCATATGTTCCCTTTATTGGATCATCAGAATGATTATTACTATACATACTTCTATAACCAATAGATATATTGTTTGAGCTTGTTATTGCATGTTGCATAACATTCGTTCCAATTGCTACGTTGTGATTTCCTGTTTCTAAACTTTTTAGGGCTGCGTCCCCCATAGCTGTATTATTATCTACTGTCTTACCATCCTCCCCAGCATCCATCATAGCTTCAGTTCCAATAGCTATATTATTATCTCCATTGATATTATCTCTAAGCGCATTCTTTCCAACTGCAGTATTATCAAAACCGGTTATGTTTCTAAGAGCATTATCCCCTACTGCAACATTATATGTAGCATCACCAGCATCCCTCATAGCTTCAAGTCCAATGGCAATATTGTTATTAGGAGTCTCACCAGCACCGTTGCCCATAGCGATACCAGCTTGATAACCAATTAATATATTTGCAGAACCGGAATATGCAAGGGCTCCTGCATTAAATCCAATCATAACCGAATTACTTGGACTAATTGCTTGACCGCCAGCTCCATTGCCCAATAAAACAAACCTAGAAGCGTTTCCCACAATTTTTGATCCAGCTCCTGAACCAATAGCAACAAAACTATTATGTGAGCCAAGAGCAGGACCAAATGCGCCACCTGCTTGATATCCTATCCCAACACCATGATCACCTGTTGTTATCGTGCTACCTGCAGCTGCTCCGATATAAACACTTCGGGTAGTTCCAGTATTATCAGGAGCTCCACCTGCACTACCTCCGATAAAAACGTTTTGAGTTCCACTTCCAACCCCACCTTGAGTTATCAATCCGTCTACATGTAAAGTATCAGCTGCTAAGACTCTTGCAAATGAGCCGGTTGAAATTGATGAACCACTCGCGTTTCCAAGTAATGCCATTATCCTATCTCCTCTAATTTAAATTTATATTTCTTACCGTTCTTCCTATTCAATAAATAGAGATTATCCTCACCTTCCTGAATTGTCCAAGAACCTGTTGTTCCATCCACTTCGTTACCTTCGGGCTTACCCTCATTGGATAGCTGTAAATCTGTTGTGAAAACATTTGAAAATCTTAAAGCGGCAGAACCTAAGTTTGAAGTATCATCTACTTTAGGCGTTATATCTCCAGCAGATTGAACAGCACCGAATGAACCGGTTGAAATGGCTGAACCACTTACTGTTCCTGTATGAAGTGTAGCTCCAACATCTTCGCTCATATAGATATCAGTAATGTTGTCGTCACCGATTAGAGCAGTATTACTTCCTTTACCAACAGCGTTTGCACCGATTATTATTTGATTGGATTCGTCATCAGCTGCAGGTTTTGTTTCTGAACCGATGAATACATTTGAGTCTCCATCGGA
>ENA-OSIY01000992-OSIY01000992.1-marine-metagenome-genome-assembly--contig:-NODE-992-length-15551-cov-7.944488_pt1 | contig 15551 bp, 8 predicted proteins | sample MGYA00237884_ERZ534233 | MGnify/ENA primary metagenome ERZ534233 (study PRJEB26412, sample SAMN06343840) | marine metagenome | isolation source: estuarine water | place: USA: Columbia River Estuary... | reverse complement strand
ATAGAGATGTAGCTGCTGCAAGAGATGCTGCTATAAAAGCACAAATAACTGAAAAAGACGCGATTATAAAAGCTTTTGCAACAGAAAACAGCGTAATGATAAGCGACGGAGTTTATCAGTTCACAAAAGGGCAGTTTGAACAACTTCATGAACAAATAAAATCAGCACTAGGTGAAAGCATGGCTAATGCTTCTGGAACTCCAGGAGCAGGAGGAACGACAGATGTAGCTACAGGTAGTGGCGCGGGGACTGGCGTAGGAGGAGAGACAGGAGAGAAGAAAGATCCTTTAGTACAAATGAAAGATAGATTAGCTAGGACTAAAGCAGTTCTTGGCCCTATGGTAGACAAGTTAAAAACTATGGGTCCTGAAGGAGAGGTAGTCGCAGCCGTAACGGGTGGTGCTATAGCTATAAACGATGCATTTACTACTATGTCTGAAAATGTAGCAAAGGGTGCAAACAAAACAGCCGCAGGATTAGAAATGGCCAGTGCTGTTATGGGTCAGGTTCAAAATATTATGGCAGCGGCTTCTAAGTCAAAAATTGCAGGAATTGACGCAGAGATAGCAGCAGAGAAGAAAAAAGACGGCAAGTCAAAAGAAAGCTTAGGAAGAATTGCAGCTCTTGAAAAGAAGAAAGAGAAGGAAAAGAAAAAAGCATTTGAAATGAATAAGAAAATGCAAATGGCTACTATTATTATTGATACCGCCGCTGCCGCAATGAAAGTTGTGGGACAAACAGGTATTTTTGGCCTAGGTATGGTGCCTATGGTTATAGCAATGGGGGCAGCTCAATTAGCAATGGTTGCAAGTCAAAGTTACCAAGGTGGTGGTGGATCCATGGGAGGAAGTGGATCTTCAGCACCCGCTAAAGTATCAATGGGCGGTAGACAAAACAACGTAGACGTTGCTACTGGGCCTAGTAGAGCCGCAGGAGAGCTCTCCTATATGCGAGGAGCAAGAGGACAAGGCAACAGTGCTTCTTCTTTCACTCCTGCTTTTGGCGGAGTGAAGTACAGAGCAGCAGGCGGAGCGGCATACATGATAGGTGAGCAGGGACCAGAAGTATTTGTACCAGAAGTTCCTGGTCGTATTGTCCCTAATGATGAAGTTAGACAAGGCGGTGGAGCTCCAATTAACGCAAACTTTACAATACAAGCAATTGACTCTACAAATATGGAACAAACTCTAACAGCACAGAGAGGAAATATAATCGGAATGATTAGAGAAGCAGCAAACAATTCAGGTGAAAGCTTTCTAGAAAGCGTTGATACTATGGCACTAGGTGCAGAGCAGGAGACTTACTAATGGCGAACTTTACCGCTTTTCAGAACATACTACCCGATCCGAATAATCGTATTTCATATTCGGGTAGCCCTGCACAAGGAGATGCGGGGTCTAGTTTAGGCCCTGGCTGGGCGTCTGTTCAGTTAACTTCTAAGCAACCTGTTATATCTAATCGTACAAATAGTGGCCGGGTTATATCACGGGCTCTTGTAGGACAAAAATGGGAAGTAAATATTAACTATAATGAACTTACAAAAAATGAGTTTATGCCTATTTATACTTTTCTTATTTCTAAAGTAGGAAAGTTGAACCCTTTTTTTGTAGCATTGCCCCAGTATCAGGTTTCTCAGGACTCTAGTTTTGCCTCAGGAGTAGCTGGTGGCAGTAATATAGCAGTAAATGAAACCCCACCAGCAGGACGTACTTTCATGATGTGTTCCTACTCTGGTTCTGGAAGCCCTCGTCCTGGGGATATTTTTACTGTAAGCGATAATAACAATACTAACCACACAAAACTTTATATGATTACTCGCACAGAAACAAACGCTGACTATAATACAAACGTAGGTAGTCAGCCTACTACATCACAGAGAAGAATACATTTTACACCTTCTCTGACATACTCTATTACAAGTGGATCTTTGTTAGATTTCACTAGCCCTTTACTGCGGGTAGCAAATGCATCTGACGCAAATCAGTACCAGCTAAAAACCAATGGCTTATATAGTTTTAATTTAAAAGTTGAGGAGGTAGGAGCATAATGTCGCGCTTAAAAACTAATGGTACTTTATTAACGGAGCTAAATAACAATACTCCCTTTATCTACGCTCATCTTGTAAAATTCGAGAGACCTGTAGAACAGCTTATTTCTAATAATAAAATTATTGTTGACTCAGATGGGGATAAGTTTGCGTATCTAACTGATGCCGGTTATGATATAGTATTTGATGACGGCACTAAAAACTTAGCCGGAGCAGCAAATGGTAATAGAACCTATACTGCAAATAAATTGCTAAAAGTAGGAACCACGACAGAATCTACTCAGATAAAAGTAGCTGCTATGAATATCGAACTCGACGCGAGTGCAATCGATGCTGAAGTAGCTAGTAATTTTACTGTTACTTCCACCCAAATTATGGGACAAAAAGGTGTTGATCTTGCTTTGGCAGGCTTCAAGGTAGGAGACAAAGTACGGTTTACTGATAACCCTACTTCTGAGTTAATTATTACAGGATTCTTGGGGGATGGCCAAGGCGGTATTCCTGGGAATATAAACGCTAGAGCAACATACACTCTGCTGAAAGGTACGCAATCTTCTTTTTCTCAGACAGACAAAACCCTCACTTTAGTAAGTGAAGAGGTAAAATTCTTGACTGCAGATGTACAGAGTACGGGGTATATCAATCGTAGAGTTACTGTCTATAAAGCTTTTTTCTACGCGGATAGTCCTCATTTATTTATGGGTAGCCCTATTAAAATATTCGAAGGCATAATTACAAACGGCTCCTATAAAGAAGGCTCTGGTAAAGCTTCTATCTCTTGGTCACTAAAAAGCCACTGGGGAGATTTTGAGCAAGTTCGGGGTAGAATTACTTCTGCCGATGTGCATCAGGCTTATAATGAGAAGGGAGTTCCTAGCCCTGCTTCTACACTTAAGCCTGAGTATGCTGACGACTATGGTTTTGCTCACTCTGAAACAGCCTTAAATGTTATTGCTACCTATACAGATACCGAAAAGTATCTAAAAGAGAAAAAGAAGAAAAAATGGTACGGAGCTACAAAGTACAAATACCAAGAACTTGAGCGGGATATAACTCGAGAAACCGATATTCGTTTTGATCTACAGGCCAGAAGAATTCCTATAATTTATGGTGTTCAAAGAATAAAGCCCATACCTGTATTTGCGGATATAGGAGCTAGCTCTTCTACTAATAATCACGTATTTACTGCACACGCTCTGGCTGAAGGCCCGATTCAAAGTGTTATGAATTTATATATTGATGATATGCCTTTAGTTTGTATAGACGCAGCAGACTTCGCTGCCAGAGCAAGTGGCGGAGAAGCCGTAGATATTAGGTGTGTGGGAAGAACAGATGCTGGAGTAGTATTAGAAGGTAGTGCTGGAGGTAGTGCTGCTTTAACCTACCTAGCCTCTCCTGCTTATAATCGACTCCAAGAAAAAGAGGATGCCTTAAGTAGTTATGCTTCAGTAAGTGTAACGGGCAACAAAGCTGCAACTTATTCTACTCCTTCTACAGGCTTGAGATCGGGGGATAAAGGTCTTTTTCACGAACAAGTGATAAAAGGCTCCGAGCCTATGCCTTACCATATGGAGTTCCACTCAGGGTTTACTGAGCAAAAAAACTCGTCTCTAATTTCTACTCAGGCAAACTCTCCAGGTAAAAAGTTTAGGATACAACAAGATTACTGGGAGTCTGGAGATTCTGGTATCGAATATTGGGGGCCTCAACATAAACTAGCTGACACAGCATACGCAGCATGTCGTTTTGAGCTAGGGCCAGATCAAACTCAAGTGCCTTCTATAGAGTATGTAATTAAAGGCAAGTTGGTAGAATGCTATAACTACGATGGTAGTTATAATCACAATACTTTGGCTACCTTTGCCGGAGAAGCAATTACTAACTTTACAGAAGGTCAGTTAGTCGATTTTAAGACAGCAAGAACTTTTACTGCTTCTGCTGATACAGGTGCTTTCGCAGGTGTTCACAATGCAAACTCAAAGATGTTTGATGCCCGTATAATTGACATATTCTACTTCATAGATGCTAAAGGACAGACTAACTGGAGAATGCGTTGGAATCTTACCGGAGACGCTCAAGATCTATTAAACGAAGCAAAAGATTTTTATATTGAGTTTGGTGGTAATCAGTGGCATATGATTACATATGACGCTACTGTAGATATAAATACTAGTTTTACTGTAGCCGAAGTACTTACTACAAGTGTAAGTACTCCTACTACTACAGGAAACACTCCATTAGCCGCAGCCACCTCTAACCGTAGTAGCAATTTTGTTAATGCAGCAGATGATGCCGCATTATATAGATGGCTTAATCTGATAGGAGATATTGGGGAGGGTAGCAGTGCTTATAATGCAAGCCAACAAATAGCCGGTAATTATTCTGGAACTACACTAACTTTTCCAGAAGTAACCAGTACTTATACGCCAACATATAGCACGGTAATAATTACTAACAAAATAAAACTATCTAGCAATGCCAGCAGTGCAGACGATTATTATAATGGTTTAACTTTACGAATTACTAAAACTCTAACTAATGGAGATCAAGCTGTTTCTACTTGTGAAATTCAAGATTATGACGGCTCAAGTAGAATGATCACTGTAACCGATGAGATTACAAAAGACTTTATCCCTGCTGTAGGAGATAAGGTTGAGATACTTTTCGGTAAAGATATAGTTTCTACAAGTGACGGAGCAGACCTACGACCTACAATTAACTTTGCTATGATGTTACTAGACTACTTAAATAGTCGTACTTATGGTCCTGGTATCGACATGACCAAAATAGACTTAGATACCTTTCGTCTCGCGGCTCAATTATGTGATACACAATCGGAAGTAACTATAACCTTTGCAGGAGCAGAAAGCTTAGTAGTGGGAAGTGAATATAGATACTACTCAAACGGACATGAAAAATGGAGCGGAGTAGTTAAGTCTGGAAGTGGTAATACTTGGACCTTTACAGATGTGTCTGGTAAACTTACTAATAAACATAATAACTGGTCTTATCGTAATTTAGGCGATATTATATGGGATCCTTCTACAAGCCAGCTATATACTATAACTACCGCAGGTGTTCAAAGTTCTTTCTCCAATAAAGCTTCTTCTACTGGGGGTAGTTTTATTCTTAATAAGATAGGTGGCTCAGGACCTGCAAATATTAGTGTTAATGCTGATCTTAATAACCCTGTAGTGTATTCTTTTTATGATTCCGATGACGTTAAGTTTTGGAAGTACTTAGGGTGGGAGTCTCATAGCCAACGAAATGTTACGAGACACCAAGGCAACGTTAAGATTGACACTAATCAAACAGTCTTTCAAGTAATTCAAGGACTACTAACTCATTTTAATGGAATGCTAGCTTTTGTAGATGGCAAATACCGCTTAACAGTAGAAACTACTAGAAGTGCAGAAGAACTTGACGCTGTATTTACCGATACTGTAGGAGGCAACAATCCAACTACAACAGATGTAGATATAAGAGCTCGTTACATTACTGATGAGGATATTATTGGTAATATTACAATAAAAGACGAAGGCTTAGCTAAGTCTTTTAACTCTCTTTCTGCATCCATTGTAGACCCCCAGATAAATTTTGATACCCGTTCGGTATCTTTCTTTAACTCAGAATACCTGAAGAAAGATAGGGGAGTAATTAAATCTACTAATTTTACCGCAGGGGGAATAAGTAATTACTTTAATGCTCGTATGTTAGTAAAACAAAGTCTGGATAAGTCTCGTTTTAACAGAAAAATATCCTTCACAATGAGACCCGTAGGTTTATCTATTTTACCGGGGGAGCTTATTCGTATAGAATACGAAAGATTTGGATGGGCGTCTAGTAACCCAAAATTATTTAGAGTAGAAACCGTTACTTTAAAACAAGATTGTCTTGTAGCTTTAACTGCGGAGGAATATGATGATAGTTTATATCTTATCGATCCTCCTAGAAACAGCGCATTTTTTATTGATAATCAACAAGCTGCAACTACTAGGGTGCCTGGAGCGCCCACAAATGTAATTATAACTACTAACGGCCCTGCGGGGGCTAACGTAGTATCTTGGACAGCTTCTGAAGGTGTTTCTACCACAGAGGGTGACACAGGGTATGAAGTTTGGAGAGCAACTTCACTATCAGGAAATCCTAGTACTTCTGTTGTTAGCCATGCTACTAAGCTAGATTTTAATGCGTCTAAAAATGCTTATACTGATATAGGATTCACTAATACAGTTAGTGCTACTTACTATTATTGGGTGCGAGCATTTAATACAACTACTGTTCAAGCGACCTCTGGCTCTGAAAGAAAAACTTATTTCAGCCCCTTTAATGCAAACTCTAACTATGGAGATGCTACAGATGCTGCTGCTGCAGGTAGGGCCGTAGCTGATGGTATTAGTCCGATAAGTGTGAGTATAGAAAAAGCGGCTACTTTAGTAGAGTGTGACTCAAGTGGAGCAATTGTTCTTACAGGTGGAGTGATTGCAGACTCAAGCAATAAGATTGAAGTTTTCGAAGGTACTACTCAATTAAACTTTGATGGCTCAGGTTCTAGTAACGGAACTTTTGGAGTAACTATAACAGCTACTAATGTTACGCCCGGTAGCATAGTGGACTCTGGTGCTTTTGCAACCATAAACAATGCTACTAACATGAGCCAAAACGTAGGTAGCCTAGTATATAATATTACAGGAAAAACTCAAACAGGCACTAATTTTACGATAACCAGAGTTCAGTCTTTCACAAAAGCTATACCAGGTACTCAAGGCTCTACTGTAGAACTAACTCCTAGTAAGTATGTGATAAACTACTCTAAGTCTGGTGGTGAAAGTGACACTATTGTTTTTTCAGCTGTGCCTAGAAACGTACAGGGAGTTACTCCTCACTATGAGTTTATTGTAGCGGGTACAATTCAACAAAATTACTCCACTACTAGTACCTATACATTACCGGATAATTTAGAACCTGCAACAGGGGGCTCTACTCTTGTAGTTGTAAACGTAAAAGCAAATGGTACGGGGGATGTAATCGCCGGAGACTCCGTTTCGATTTATGGCGTACAAGATGGTAGTGATGCCGCTATTGGATTTCTAACAAATCCTAGTCATGCGGTACCTGCAGAAAGTGATGGTACACTAGGCTCTAGTGCTTTAAATGATGCGGATGGTACTTTTAAAGTTTTTCTAGGGGGTGTAGATATTACAACAAATGCTGCTGTAACTTTTGCTTCTTCGGGTGCTACAGGAATGGCTGCTAGTCTTAATGCAAATACAGGCGTATATCAGTGCACTGCTTTAAACGCAGATAGTGGTACGATTACTTTTACAGCGACAATTGCCGCAAACGCAGCTTTGGGGACAGCAAGCTCTATTAGTATTCCTCAAACTTTTACAATGGCGAAAGCGAAAGCAGGTGTACAAGGACAATCTATAACAGGGGCTACAGGACCTCGTACCACAGGAGGGTTACTTTACTACAGTGTTGCAGCCGCAAGCGCACCTAGCGCACCGAGCGCCTCTAGTTTTGTTTTTAGTTCAGCTCAGTTTAGTTCTCTAACTAGTGGATGGCAATCCAATCCTCCAACATTTGCGGGAAGCAATCAAAATAAATACTGGTACGTTCCTTTTACAGTTGTTGAAGCTAGCTTTGGAGGAACTCAAACAGTAACTCTAGGTAGTGTAACACAGGCTATTGGATTTAGTGGTCTTGTAACTTTCTCAAACGGTAATACATTTGGAGACGGTACAAACGCTATGAGTTTTGGAGCAAGTGGTACTACTGCTATAAATGGTGGTAATATTACTACCGGTGTTATAAACTTAGGCACTTCTTCAGGGATGGCGGTACGTCAAGGCAAGACGGGTTATACTAGTACTACTACAGGTTTTTGGTTGGGTAACGATGGAGGTACTCCAAAGTTTAATATTGGAACTAGCTCTAACTATCTAAAATTTGATGGGTCTAGTTTACAAGTTGCTGGTAGTATTAGCATTACTTCGGGTCAAATAAACAGCGCATTAGGTTACACACCTACTGATGATACTGCAGCGTCTGCCGCTGCCACCGCTGCTGCTAATGCGCAAGGCACTGCTAATACAGGGGTTAGTAATGCAGCAGCAGCTCAAAGCACTGCTAATAGTAAAATTACAGGTTCACAAGTAAATGCAAATGTTACCTCTATTGATGGCAGTTCTATTACCACTGGTTTTATAAATGCTAATAGAATTCAAGCGTCAAGTATTGTAATTGGCAATTTGAGTGGGGCAAGCACTTTTAAAGGAGGCTTAAGTAATCTAAATAATCCTGGATCTGCAATTACTCCTACTGATGATACCGCCGCCGCCGCAGCTCAAAGCACTGCTGATAGTAAAATTACTGGTGCCCAGGTAAATACAAATGTTACCTCTATCAATGGTAATGTAATTACTACAGGTACTATCAACGCTGCAAGAATTAGTTTAGTTGCTGGTAATATTGGCGGTTTAGCAGATGGCGCAACAACTGCTGTTTCTACCATTCGTTCTGGTACTACAAAAGCCGATGTAGGTTTGAGTAACGCAAGTAATCAAAGTGCTAGTACAATTCAAAGTGGTACTACAAAAGCCAATGTAGGTTTGAGTAATGTAGATAATGATTCTACATCAACCATCAGGGCAACTTCAGCAGCCACTGCTGGTACAGTAGGAGGTTGGAACTTGACCTCTAGTCAAATCTATTCTGGAACGGCTTCCGCAAGTGGTTATTCTTCAAGTGGTATAACATTGAACAGCAATGGGGTACTTAGTGCTAAAAACTTTTATATAGATGCATCCGGAAATGCTTTCTTTAAAGGGTCTATCGCCGCTGGCGGTCTGATTAACGGAAGAGCCGCAAGTACTGTAACCGGGGATGCTGATAATGCGAAGTGGAAAATCTCAGGAACCTCAACAAGTTATAGAGCTGCAGTGTATAGTGGCAGTGGAGGTAGTGGAACTACTAGTCCAAACTCTGGAGAAGTTATTACTGTGACAGCCTCTAACGGTACTTCGACGCATACAGCAACTTGTACTTTTACAGTAACTACCTCTACAGGGGCAGTCGCTGTATCTGTCAGTGACCCCGGTAGCAATTATAGTGGAGAAAGTTCCTTTACTACTTTTACAGGAACCAACAGCACCCCAACTAGAGTCGGTACACTGGTCCACTCAACTGGGTTAAAGTGGAGTATATCGTATGGTCAGATTAACGTACAAGCAGGAAATATTAGTTGTTGTTTCATAGGAGACACTCTTGTCGATATGAGAGACGGATCTCAAAAAGCTATAAAAGACATAGAGCTGGGAGATTCAGTAATTGTAGAAACAGGAACTGCAGAAGTATTAGAGCTACATCCTACAATACTTGGAAATAGAAAGCTCTACTCAATAAATGGAGGAACAGCTTTTGTAACTTCGGAACATCCTTTTAAAACGGAAGAAGGTTGGAAATCTATAGACCCCGAAAAAACAAAAGAAGAAAGAGAAGAGCTCTATAAAGAACTAACAGGAACTTTACAGGTTGGGGACAAGGTTCTAAAGAAAGATGGGCTATATCACGAAATAACTAATATTAGCTCTATCGAAGGAGATTTCAACACTCCTTTATATAATTTTACAGTTGGCTTAGACGATCACTCGTACTTTGCTGACGGATACTGCGTACACAATAAATAAGGAGATAACGTATGCCAACAGCAATAGCAGGAGTGAGTATAGGGGAAACTGTATATGACCCCATATATACTATGGTAGAATCAGGTGTAACTTACACTATGAGACTAGGTACCGCAACAGACGTAGATAAGGCTTTATTCGAAGGTACTATAGCTACAATCCCAGATATGACAGATATGAACGTTCGCAGAGAACAATACATATATTGGAATGCTAGTACCCCCAAGCCCCCTTATCCTTCAGACGCCTATCGGCAATGCTGGTTAGTATTTGAAGTTGATGGTACTCCGGTAGCTTCTTTTGCTTTTGATGCAACAACCGACGAAGAAGGGAACGAAAGACTAAAGAGTAATAAGCTAGCAATACTAAAAGCCCATAGAGGCTTAAAGTATTCTACAAAATTATTTAATCTTTTAGGCTGGATGGCAAACGAAGCGGGGGATGGCCATAAGGTTACAGAAATGACTTCTGATATAATAGCAACAGTAAAACCCGCACTAAAAGAAGCACACAAAAGAGGGGGACAATTGGTACAAACAGATCAAACTAAATTTTCTGACGGAGCCTCTCATAAAATTAAGGTGGACACTGTTAACGGTCCTGGCGTTAGATATGCTACGGGTCTTACTTCCGACAACTTTAGTATTCAAATAAGGGATACTGCAATAACAGACGCGAAATGGGCTACAGCAGATATAGTTAAAGAAGCTCAAGCTAATTCTAACCAAACCCCTGTTCCAGCAGCTTGGAATGCAGATTGGGTATAAATATACCAAGAAAAAAATATGTCTTGACAACAGATAGGGTTTTTTGATATAATCTTTAAGAATGGAGAAATAATACTATGGCAGCAGGCAAATATAACATTAGGATAGATCAGGGCAGCGACTTTTCAATTCAACTTACCGTAAAAGAAAGCGGCTCTGCAAAGAATCTAACGGGCTACAGTGTCCGTGCACAGCTGCGCTCGTCAGTAACGTCAAGTTCGATAGCGGCTACTTTTACCTGCACAATTACAAATGCTAGTGCAGGTATTATAACTATGGGGCTGCCAGCGACTACAACCACTGGTCTAACGCCCGGCAATTATGTATATGACTTAGAAGTAGTCACAGGCTCTGCTGTGCAACGTCTTATAGAAGGCACCGCCACACTTAGAGCAGAAGTAACTAGGTAAATGCCCACAACTAATATTCTTACTACTTTAGCCCCTACGTCAGTAACATCGGTAGAAGTAGCAGAGGATACCTACTACGTTCAAGTTATCTCTGACAATGAAATAGTAGTGTACTCCGAAACAAAAACAATTGATGTAGATGTAGGTGTATACCTTTTTAGCGGCTCATTATTTAATGCTACAGGGTATACTTTTGTACCAACACGTCAAGTTAGTGCGACCAATATTCAAACAGCTATAGAGCATTTAGCTCGTCAGTTAAACGTATCAACAACTCCCTCGGCTAACCCTGTAGAGGGGGATGTATTTTATGATACAAATGATAATATATTACAACTGCGAATAGACAACGCATGGCAGACATTAGCTGCGAGTACTATCAATAGTATGACAAGAATCGAAGGAGGAGCATTTTAATGGCGGATACAGAAATTACAATAACAGAAGATGTTACTACTGTTGCAGTAACTGCATCTACTCCTGTTTCAATTACTACAGCAGGTGGTATAGGCTTTACTCCCTTTGGGCATGTGGGGTCTACAAACGTACAGAATGCTTTAGAAGAAGTTATTGATCAGTTCTCTGTTCAAGCAACTAACCCAGAAAGTCCAGCGGAAGGGCAGCTTTTCTACGATACAGACGATAATTTACTACAAGTGTACGCGGATACCGATGGTGGAACGCAATGGATTACGCTACTAAGAGCAGGTTCTGCTACCGACATGACCAAGCTCGATGGAGGATCATTCTGATCTTCAGAGGAATTAAATAATGGCAAATACAATTCAGATAAAAAGAAGTACCACTAACGCCGCCCCTTCTAGTTTAGCAGCGGGTGAGATTGCGTACTCTTCAAATTCCAACAAATTTTTCATAGGGCATCCAGATGGATCAACGGGAAATGTTGTAATTGGCGGAGACTTATATGTAAATATGTTAGACCATACCGCAGGTATTCTTACCGCAAGCAGTTCTATTATTGTGGACTCAAACAGCAAGATTGATCAGTTACTAATTGATAATATGCGCTTTGGTACAACAGCTAATACTATTGATACCTCTACAGGTAACTTAGCAATTACTGTAGCTGGAGGGGTACTAGATTTTACTGGGGGTAATATCTTCTTCAAAGCAAGAGATAATTCTACTACTGGTATGCGCTTTGGCGAAGGAACTACTCCTTATATTACATTAGATACCTCCGATGGTGCAGAAAAGATTATTACAGGTAAGCAGCTTCAGATAAGTGGAGCCTATACGCTACCTACAGCAGATGGTTCTTCTGGACAAGCTCTCATTACAAATGGTAGCGGAGCAGTTACTTTTACAACTATTTCTACAAATCTTACAGTAGGAGCAGATTCTGGATCTAATGATGTTGTTAGTCTTATTTCAGATGTATTGGAGTTTACAGGTGGAGAAGGAATTGATACAACTGTTAGTAATAACACTATTACTATTGCAGCTGAGGATGCAACTTCTTCAAACAAGGGTGTCGCTAGCTTTGACTCAACAGACTTTACAGTATCAAGCGGCGCTGTATCTGTAAATGCAACAACTCTAGGCTCTACGGCACTGAATCCAGGTGCCACAACTACAGTTATTGCGGGCGTTACTCAACTTGACGTAGATAACGTAAGAATTTTTGATAACAGCATATCTACTACCGACTCTAATGGTAATTTATCATTAGAACCACAAGGTACTGGTAGTGTAGTTGTCCCTTCTGGGTACAAAAATAGATCAGGATTTGGTACTAATTCTTTAGTAACTAAAGAATATGTAGATGCTTTAAAACAGTCTTTAAATGTAAAAGACTCCGTAAGAGTTGCAACAACTGCAAATATTTCTTTATCTGGAACACAGACTATAGATGGTGCCGCAATAAGTGCAGGACAGAGAGTATTAGTTAAAAATCAAAGTACTGCAGCCGATAATGGTATTTATTTATGTGCTGTAGGAGCTTGGTCCAGAGCAGCAGATGCAGATTCTTCAGCGGATTTAAGTCCCGGTACTTTTGTATTTGTAGAATTAGGTACAGTAGGTGGAGACAACGGATTTGTTCTTACTAATGACTCTGTTAACTTAGGCTCTACAGGACTTACTTTTACTCAGTTTTCTGGCGCGGGTCAAATTATTGGCGGGGATGCAATTACTAAATCTGGCAATACTCTAAGTCTTGCAGTAGATAATAAAACATTACAGATTAACTCAGATGCCGTAAGAATTAAAGGCGTGGGAGCAACCGCCATAGGGGACTTACTAGTAGGCCAAGCATCAGATGGCGGATATACCGCACTCGCAAAACCTACGGGTAATGCAACAGCACATGACTATATACTTTCAATGAACACAAGTGGAGCAGCTAGATGGGCTAATACCCTGGATGGCGGTACTTTCTAGGAGTCCTAAATGGCACAAACCATACTATTAAAGAGGCGTACTTCGGATGCCACTGCTCCTTCACCTAGTGATTTAACTACAGGCGAAGTAGCAGTAAACGCATACTCTGGTAAACTTTACATAAAGAAAACTGACGGTACAGTAACAGAAGTCAGTGGGTCTGGAGGAGGAAGTTCTTCTTTTCCTTCGGTATTTACTGCCTATAAGTATACTGCTACAAATGGTCAGACTACTTTTTCAGGTAACGATGCCAATAGCGTATTGCTTACTTATAATATAGGCAACCTACAAGTGTTTCTTAATGGAGTATTATTAGTACCTACTACCGATTTTGTGGCCTCTACAGGCAACACTGTAGTTTTACAAGATGGTGCTGCTACAAATGACATTCTTACAGTAGTAGCCTATTCAGCTACTATTAGTGATGGTAATATAGCCGTAGACTCTTTTTCAGGAGATGGAACTACTACAGCTTTTACACTCGCGTCAAACCCACAAAATGAAAATAATACTTCTGTATTTATTGATGGTATATATCAATCAAAAGCAAACTACGCTATATCAGGAACTACGCTTACTTTTTCAGAAGCTCCTCCAAATAATACCGCAATCGAAGTAAATACAGGCACTAGAGAAGTAACGCAGTATAGCGCTTCTACTTTAGAACTTCCAAATGCAGGAATTAACGTTACTGGTGGAAATGTAGATCTCGCCTCTGATAGCATAAAGCTAAGACTGGGTGCAAGTAATGATTTACAACTTTTTCATGATGGTACTAATAACTACATTCAAGGTGGTACTGGTGATCTAAGAATAGACGCAAAAAGCGGGGAAAGAGGAATAGTAGTAACTCCAGATGGAGCAACTACTCTTTATCACGACAACGCAGCTAAGATAGCTACTGCAGCGGGCGGTGTAACAATTACAGGCACAGCAACTGCTACAACTTTTGTGGGTGCGCTTACAGGAAATGCAGCAACTGCTACAGCACTTGCAAATGCAAGAACTATAGGTGGAACATCTTTTGATGGTACAACAAATATTGCAGTTAACCTCGCAGCTACAGCAACAGCGTTAGCAAATGCAAGAACTATAGGTGGAACATCTTTTGATGGTACAGCAAACATTGTACCAGCTACTGCAGTTTCTGTTACAGGTGCAGCACAGTCTGCTATTACTTCTGTAGGAACATTGACAGGTTTAACTTTATCCGGTAATTTAACGGCAAATGCAGACATTGCAATAGGAGAAGGTTATAAAATAAGAAGTCAAGCAAGTAGCGGTGGTTCTCATTTAATGTTAAGGTCAGATAATCTAGGTGTCACTAGTAACTCAACGTCTTTAATTGGATTAAATGATATTATAATTGGTGCTAAATCCAATAATTCTGGTACGGGTAATATATATTTTGGTGTTGGTTCCGAAAATAAAACTAGTGGATGGACAGATACCTTAACCATTTTAGAAAGCGGCAATGTTGGTATTGGTACTACAAGCCCTGCTAAAAGATTACACATATTTGATGCTACTCAAGCAAATCAATCCGTTAGATTTGGTAATCCAGCTGCTGCTCCCTATGGCGAGATTAACTATGACTCCACAGGAATGGAGCATTTATATATTGATTCTCATGGTACTACAACCGGGTATGGTAATATAGTATTTAGAACTGGACCAACTCCAGATACAAGAATGTTTATTCATGCTAATGGCAACGTTGGTATCGGAACAGATAATCCAGCCAAGAAGTTGCATGTGGTAGGCTCGGGTCACATGGTTACTCTCGAAAATACTTCCACAGCCACTAATGACTACACGCAACAACTGTTTCAATCCGGCACAGCCCTGAACTATATTTGGGGGGCAAATCAAAACTCAACATCATGGGGTGGAGCGAATTCGCTTAATATTCAGTCTACCAGTGGAGCACTAGCGTTTTCACGCAAGGCACTACTCTGAGAATGCGGATTCATGAAACTAGTGGCAATATAGATATTCCAGACGGCAATCTATCTTTTGCTAGTGGACACGGCATAGATTTCTCAGCCACACCTAATTCCGGAACTACTGGAGCTACTCATACTGGTTCTTTATTAGACGATTACGAAGAAGGTTACTGGACCCCGGTGGCGATTGGATCTAGTGGCGGCACCTCTACTATGACCCAGGCATTAGGATCTTATACTAAAATAGGAAATCTAATACATTTAACATGGTATATAGGTATTAGTGG
>ENA-OSIY01000991-OSIY01000991.1-marine-metagenome-genome-assembly--contig:-NODE-991-length-15562-cov-8.614595_pt1 | contig 15562 bp, 22 predicted proteins | sample MGYA00237884_ERZ534233 | MGnify/ENA primary metagenome ERZ534233 (study PRJEB26412, sample SAMN06343840) | marine metagenome | isolation source: estuarine water | place: USA: Columbia River Estuary... | reverse complement strand
AAATTTAAATCATTTAATGAAAATGAATTTAAACAATTTGCTTTATCTAACAGGCCCTTTCTGGCAACACATACGCCATAATACATGTCGTGAAGGCCAAGTAAATGATGCGCATCAGGATTAATAGAAATCTTAATTCCTTTTTCTAAACAGTAAGGAATCCATCGCCAATCAATATCTAAGCGATATGGATGCGCGTTTAATTCAATACTCACTTTGTTGGCCGAACAAGCATCTATAACCTTTTTATGATTAATAGGATATCCTGTTCGTGCTAATAATAATCTGCCAGTTGGGTGGCCAAGAATATTGGTGTATGGATTTTCAATAGCTTTAATTAAACGTTCGGTTGCTTTTTCTTCATTCATTTTTAAATTAGAATGAATAGATGCAACCACGAAATCAAATGATTTTAAAATGTCGTCCGGATAATCTAAAGAACCATCATTTAAAATATCGCTTTCTATCCCTTTTAAAATTTTAAAAGACTGGTACTGCGAATTTAATTGGTCTATTTCTTGTTGTTGTTCTAATACTCTTTCAATACTTAATCCTTGAGCATAAAATGCTGTTTTAGAATGATCGCAAATTCCTAAATACTCATATCCCAAACTTTTACAATAATCTGCCATTTCTTTTAAAGTATTGGCTCCGTCGCTATAAGTGGTGTGATTATGAAGCGCTCCCTTTAAGTCTTCAACTTTTATAAGTTCGGGCAACTTATTTTCTTTTGCTAGTTCAACCTCAGCCAAACCTTCTCGTAATTCTGGAACAATATATTGCAATCCTAAACTCGAATAAATTTCTTCTGAACTAGAATACTCTCGCTTTATTAGTGTGCTAAATTTTATTTTTTGTAAATGTTCGGAGGCAGAAGTTAATTCAACCAATTTATAATAAAAATCTTTTTCTTCGCAAAAAATATAATTTATTGGCAATGGCAGACTTTCTGTTTGTTGTTTTAAATCAATTAAAATTTTACCGACGATTAATAATTCAATATTATCAATGATTTCACATTTTCTTGCTACCTGACCAACCAAGCTTATTTTTAATTGTGGATTTTGTATGGACAATATTTGAACAACTTCATTTAATGGCTTTTCGATGGAAGCAAAATGAAATTTATTATTATTCGAAATTTTAAATTCAATATTTTGTTTTATTTGTAACTGAGTTTTTTCTCCAAATCCTTTGAGTGAAGTAAGTCTATTTTCGCTGCAAGCATACAATAGTTCGCCAACACTTTCTATTTGTAATTCTTGCCATAATTGTCTAACTTTTTTTGGACCTAAGCTTTTAACTCCAAGCATTTCAATTAATCCTGAGGGCGTTTTTTCAATCAGTTCACTTAATTCTTTTAATTTGCCCGTGCTCATTAATTCGAAAACTTTTTCAGATATCCCCTTCCCTATTCCCTCTATTGATTGAATTTCTAATTGGGTCTTTCCTTCAAAATCAAAACGCAATTTCGAAAACTTATAGGCCGCATTTGAATATGCTTTTATTTTAAAAGGATTCTCATTGTGAAGCTCTAATAACTTTGCAGTGATTTCTAGCGAATAAATAATGTCTTCACTCCTCATGTATTAGCGCTTTTGCAATTAATAAATCGTGAGGCGATGTGATTTTTATGTTTTCTTCATTTCCTTCTACTAAAACAATTTTTTCTCCTATCGTTTCTAAAACAGTTGCGTCGTCTGTAAACACAAAATTATATTCTTGTTCAAATGCCTTTTTAATTTTAGAATCTACTTCAGTTCTTAAAGATCTTATTTCAGACTGAGTTTCTTTTTGATTTTTAACCAACTCACGATTGATGTCTTTTAAAGTAGCATCAACATCACGTTTGATTTCCTTTACAGTTCCATCAACATCACGTTTAATTTCTTTCATACCTGCATCTGTTAGTCGTTGATCAGTTTTGCTGGAACGCTCCACGTTCTCAACAACACCTTCTAATCTACGAACATCACCTTTTAAATCTATCTTGATGGTGTCAGTATATTCAACCATCTTACTGGTGTTAGCATCTAGCACTTCAATCTTCTTATATATCTCTGTTAAGTCTGGAGATACATACTTAGCAATTTTATCTTTCATGCTCTGATAGTCTTTGTAAACTTCAAATGCGCCATACAAACCACCAAGTAATGATGACACTAATGTAAATGCTACCATTAGTTTAGCAGGTGTAAATTCATAGCCGCCAATACTGATAACAGTATCCTTGCTGGCATATTTTTTAGCGGCTGCTTCAAGTTCATCAACTTTAGCGTTTACGTCTTTAATTTCTTCTGTCATTTTCTTTCTCCTAATTTAATTCCAGCCTTGTGGCCATTTTGAGTTGTTTGCTTTTTGATCGGCTAACATCCTAATCCATTCTTTACGTACAGCAAGGTCATGCTTCATACGTTCTAATTGATCCATGGAGTTATCGTAATAAAAGATATAGTAAAATGGTATACCAAATCCAACCCCTAACATAAAATAAGCAACATAGTCCATGTCAATTTCCTTTGTATTGCTGATTAACCATCTCTTGATGTTTTGCATCACTGCCACCGGTTAATCCTCTTAACACTCTTGCGTTGTCAACATTACGTTGATTCTTATAAACTTCTTTTGGCTCATAAAATGCTGAATCTTTTAATACAAACGAATACGCATTGAAACCCACAGGCACACTGGCCATTGATGCAATATCAACACCTGCGGCTAAATCATTTGGTTGCACGTTTCTATTCACCGAACTTCCTGGTTGTGATATATTACTTTGCATCATTTCAAATCGTTGTTGCATCATTATTTCACTCAACGGATTACCGGCACGACTGCCTGTAAAACTGGCTATGGGCATTTGTGATGTTTCAATTTCATATTGCTTGCTATCCAACCTAGGCTGATACACTGGTTGAGATTGTTGTATTGTCATAGATGTGTTAGAACTATTAGATGACATTAACGGATTATAAGCAAACATATTACGACCAACTGTTAATCCAGTGCCTGCATTACTTTGTTGTTGTATTTCGACTACTGGAGGTGTGGGTGGTTTTAACATAGCAACTTGCGTAGACTGCGTATCTTGTTGCTGTGGCGGTGTATATATAAATTGTTGAACGATTGTACTGGATCCCGTTGTCTGGAATGATAACGACTGCGTTTCTTGTTGTTGCTGTACCTGTTGTGTCATTCTACTTGTTTGTTGTGTTTGTGAAGTAGATTGCACAGATTGCTGTGCTTGACTTGTCTGTACAGAAGCTTGTATACTTGTCTGTGTTGATTGACTGGCAAAGGCTGCGGCAGCTTGAGCGCCACCGGCACTCATATCTTGATTCATTGTAATTGCGGCATTACTACTTGATTGTGAACTTTGTACGGCATTTTCTAATGTTTTTGCGGCACTTTGAACAGCGGCTGTTTGTGTGGCTTTATCGTTTGCTTGTGCAGTTTTAACTACACTCATTGCCAACTTGCTAGGACCTGCTGAGCCTCCGCCACTGGGTCCAGATGAACTTTGGGCACTTGCTGTTGCAGTCTGCGGAGGACCACCTGCAGGCTGTGGCGTAGTACTTGCTGGTCCTTGTTGTTGTGGACTAGGCTGTGCTGGGTTATCTTGTGCAACACTTGGATTCTGTCCAGCATCTTGTGCAGGACTGGGTCCAGATTGTTGTTGCGGTTGCTGTGGTTGTTGTTGCGGTTGCTGTGGTTGTTGTTGTGTTTGTTGCGGATTACCTTGTTGTTCTATTGCTCCGCCGGGTCCTGACATTGTATTACTAAAAGATGTGCTAGGACTATATGCACCGGCGACTGTTGAACTCGATAACATATTTTTAGCAAACGCAACCGAGTATCCAGAACAAGTTGTACTGTGCAATGGATTAGCCACACAAGGATCTGCTGTGTAAATTAAACTTGACGAAAAATTACCTATAGATGATCCTGTACCTGAAGTACTGCCATAAAGTCTAACATTACCCAATGATGTTTGATTCAAACTAGTAGGCAACAAATATTGTCCGCTTACTGATCCGCTGGTGCCATCACCTGTCAATGTATGATTCTTTGAAAATAGAGCTTGGTTGTTGCTGTTGGTAAGTTGTGTAGAAACACTGGCTTGAGCAGGTATATTCATATACCAACTACAAGATCCATCTTGATTAGTGGCAGTACATCCTGACCAACTTTGTCCAATAGTATAATCAAAGCCGTAATTGAAGCCGTGTATTGTGGCACCAATTCCACCATTTCTTAATGCTGTGTTAATAGCCACTGATTGATTAATAGCGTTGGACCATACGCTAGAATTAAAAACATTACTGCCTGTTGAAACTGCATTAAATCCTGTGCAAGTTGGACTATACGCTGGGTTAGTGGCACAAGGATCGACGCGATACTTTAAACTAAAGCTAACATTATAAATTTCAGGACCGTAATTTCCTGCCCAGAAATTATTATCACGGCCAACAAATCCTACTTGTGCGTTACTATACTGCGAAGCAAGTTGAGGTGAAGCAAATGTTTCACTGAAGTTAAAATTAGTCCAATTATATTTTCTGTCAGTTTGTGCCGAGTAATCATAATTAGCTGCCAACCCGCCGCCGGCATTATATAATTTAACATAAGCGGCTAGATAATCTTGTCTAGCATCATCCCAGTGGTTACCATTCTTTGCTATAAAGCCAAAGTTAAATCCACTAAGTTGTACACCGGTACCACCTGCGGCTAATGCTCGATTTATGTTGATGACTTGATTTAAATCAGTAGTTCCATAACTGAAGTTAATATAGTATCCTTCCCTGATACTAGGGTTTGGTCCACAGTTGCCAGGCTGGCCGCTGCCAAAACATAGTTGATTGACATATACACCGTTGTTCCAGGTACTGGTTGTATCCGTGGCACTAGTACCGGAATTGATTAAATTACCGGTAACGGGATCTACTTGGGCATTAGAATAGCTTGAAAATAATAGAGCCAAGCAAAGCGCCGAAGCCAACTTTCTTATAAGTGTCATCTATTTTCTCCTCATCCAACTTTGGTAACTTTTCTGGATTTGCTTCCCAAGCGGCCTTGGCCTGTTCACCAATCTTGCCTTCGAATGGGCACGGTGTACCTGCGGCCAACATAGCATCAAACACACGACGATCCTGACACATAGTAGCAACTGCGGCTACTTTCATGCCCATGTCGTATAATGTTTTAGATAACTTTAAACGTTCACAGTTCATATCACGAGTTGTTCCACCACCACTGACACCAAATATCTGTGTTTGCACACTACCACTTGTACCAGTTGAACATAGGTCTTGATTGCCGCCACTCATCATAGTAGGAGCAACAGCAGTTGGAGGAGGTTGAATAACTTTTTGTGTAATTACACTTTCATTGATATTACGGTTAGTCATTTCACCACTGTTGATATTTTGATTAACATTGGCATTTGTATTTTGATTAACATTATTGTTGTTATTAGTCATTGTACCATTGTTGGTATTCTGATTAATGTTAGTCATCGTGCCACTGTTAATATTATTATTAGTGTTACTTGTTGTAGCAGTGGTATTGTTGATATTACGGTTAGTCATATCGCCTGTGTTAACATTGTTATTTGTATTAACACTGGTACTGTTATTAGTATTTTGGTTGATGTTAGTCATTGTACCATACTGATAATTTGTGTTAGTGCTTGTGCTGACATTGTTATTGTTATTTGTATTGACACTAGTGCTGGTATTGACATTGTTATTGTTATATGTCATTGTGCCACTGTTAATGTTATTATTTGTATTAACTGAAGTACTTGCTGATGTGCTATTATTGTTATTGTTAAACGTTTGTGTTCCGCTGTTTACGTTGTTGTTGGTATTAACATTAGTGCTTGTACTAGTGCTGGCGTTGACATTGTTGTTGTTATTTGTCATTGTGCCACTGTTTACATTGTTATTGTTAAAAGTTTGTGTTCCGCTGGTAACGTTGTTATTGTTATTTGTATAGGTAACACTACCACTCATAACATTGTTGTTGTTATTGTTGTTGGTCATTGTACCACTATTGACATTGTTATTTGTGTTTACATTGGTAGTACCACCAGTCAAACTAGTGTTATTGTTATTGGTAATTGTTCCAGTATTATTGTTATTGGTATTAATCGTACTCACGCTGTTGGATGTGCTGTTAGTATCTACCAATGACTTAGAATCGTATGTACCTTGATTGATAACTGTGGTAGTGCCGGTAGTTGTGCCGCCGGATGTACCCGATGTTCCGGTAGTTGTTTGTGCTACCACCGAAGTTGCTATTGCGGTTAAGGCAAAAGTAACAAGTAATCTTTTCATATTTTTTCTCCTATTATGATATAGCACTTGGGAAATATCATATCATAATTTGAGCACACAATATATTTAAACTTAATGGTACTTGAGTTAAATAGCATTAAAACTAATCGGCACCTAACTAAATACTTGTATGAAATATATTTTAATTTTTTTAACATCACTGCTGTGTCTAACTGCCGTTGCTCAAACAACTACCAAAAAAGAAGTCTACTGCGATAACACTGATAAATTACTTTTAATTTTACAAAACGGTGAATTCGAAGAAACGCCTATTTGGTTTGGCAAAGGTGATGGTAAAGCGCCAAACTATTCATTGCTGGTTAATCAAAAAACTAAATCTTGGACCATGATCCAATTTAACAATGAACTTGCTTGTGTCATCGGCACCGGCGAAAATTTCAATTTGCTTAACAAGCAACCAGCCATTTAACCGTTTAACTTGACAAGTAAGCCGTTAAGTGCTATTATAATGAATGTATCGTAAAGATATGTAATTAAACAACTGCGTAAAGGAGGAAACTTATGATACGCATCATGAAAATCGTCTCTACTTTGGTAGGACTAATGCTAGTAGTTTTTGTGGCAAAATATGCTTATGACTATAAAGTAGCATCACTTAAGACAAGTCAAAATTTAACTTCTAGCGAGATTACAGCAGAAGTTCGCAGTAATCAACTCAACTGTTTAACTAGAAATATTTACTATGAAGCAGGACACGAACCTTTTGAAGGTAAAGTTGCTGTGGCTCAAGTTACTCTTAATAGAGCAGCCAGTGGAAAATTTCCCAGTGACATCTGTAAAGTTGTGTACCAAAAAGACGATGCACTGGGACTATGTCAGTTCAGTTGGTTCTGCAACGGAGATGTCCGTAAACCAAAAAACGTTGCCGCATACAAAGAATGTGAAATTGTTGCAAAGCAGGTTTTATTAGAAGAATTTAGACTACCCAGTTTGAAACATGCTCTTTACTTTCACGGGGCTCATATTAACCCTGGATGGAAGAAAGAAAAAGTAGCCACTATCGGCAATCATATATTTTACAAGTAAGAAAGACTAAAATGAATATCATTAAAACACTCAACGATTTTACCAACGAAAGTGCCAAAACTCTTAGAGAACAATTTGTTACAGTGAGTGCAGATACACTGGGTTGGGTTGCAGTTATCCTTGTACATTTGGCCACTATCCCTACATTGATTGCAATCCTAACTGGACTCACGGAAAAGACTCCGCCGGTTGATCTAGTATTATTAGCATGGGCAGGTTTATTTTTGTTTTTTGTTAAAGCAACTATCAGCAAAGATATTTTGAATATTGTTACAATCGGCTTTGGATTCTTTATTCAAGCATGTTTGATGGCATTGATTATTTTTAAATGATACAGCTCAGGGTTAAGATGCTGAGAGTGGGCGACGTAGAGGATCCTGAAATTTATTTAGGAGCAGTCGCACATGACTGGCTTCAGAGTGACCACGGTAAATACGTTAAAGAGAAAGCAAAAGATTTAATGTATCACCAAGCACCCCTGGCCAATGATGGTTATTATGGTTTTCAATATTATATCACAGCGGCATTTGAAGACGAGGATGCTGTTATCTATAAACTAAAGTGGGGACATGTCGATTAACCCCACAGCACATTATAACAGTTCTAAACTTTGTTGGGAAATTCTCTTAGAAGAATCACAGGGTGATAGAATGGTGTTAGTGCATAAAGAAGCCAACACGGCACACAAGATGTTAAAAGAACAAGGTATTAAATTTGTTGATGCAAAAGTCAGTCAGTTTGGTAACCCTATGCTATTAATCACTGACTTTATATTTTGGTATCAGAATGACGAACAAATATTTGACTGGTGCACCGAAAGTCGTATACAATGTACATTGACAGGAATGATTCTAGAGTTTGAAAGTCAACAAGACAAAATGATGTTTATGTTACGGTGGCAATAATGTTTGACATTGGACCTCATGACACATTTATTGCTAGGAAAACAGAAGTTATGCCGTGGCATATTTGGTTTGCGTGGAGACCAGTTACAACTGTAGCAGGCGAACGTGTATGGTTAAAGAAAATATATCGTAGGTGTATTAACACTTACGTTGATCATGATGATTGGACAAGATACGAGTATGGCAACATATTTGATGTAATAAATGAATGAACTAGAGCAAGAATATACAGCAGGGTTTACTACTAACGTTGAGTCAGAGTTGTCAGGTCGCGGCCTGAATGAATCTACTGTACGTATGATAAGTGCCAAGAACAATGAGCCTGAATGGTTACTTGATTTTAGACTTGGCGCTTTAAACAAACTTAGTTCTTTAAAAGAACCCGATTGGGCAGAGTTAAAATACACACGCCCGGACTATGACAACATTTACTATCACAGTCGTCCTAAAAAGCAATTTAAAAGTTTAGATGAAGTACCGCAGGAAATTTTAGATGACTTCGAACGATTGGGTATTCCTTTACATGAACGTGCCAAACTTGCAGGCGTGGCAGTTGATGCTGTGTTTGACAGTGTTAGTATTGGCACAACATATAAAGAAAAACTAGCGGAAGAAGGAATTATCTTTTGTAGTTTTACAGAGGCAGTGAAAGATCATCCTGACTTAGTCAAACAATATATAGGTTCAGTTGTGCCGCAAGGTGATAACTGGTTTGCTTGTATTAACTCGGCGGTGTTCAGTGATGGTAGTTTTGTGTATATTCCCCCGGGCAAGAGATGCCCATTGGAACTTAGCACATATTTCAGAATCAACTCCGCAGGTTCTGGTCAATTTGAAAGAACGCTAATCATAGCAGATAAGGATAGTTATGTATCTTACTTGGAGGGATGCACAGCACCCCAACGTGACGAGAATCAGTTACATGCCGCAGTCGTCGAACTTGTTGCCCTTGATAGGGCAGAGATTAAATATTCAACTGTACAAAACTGGTACCCCGGCGACGAACACGGTGTCGGAGGAGTCTACAACTTTGTCACCAAACGTGCACAATGTCGAGGCGTTAAAAGTAGAGTTAGTTGGACTCAAGTGGAAACAGGATCAGCCATTACCTGGAAGTACCCAAGTTGCGTACTCCAAGGGGAAGGATCAATTGGAGAATTTTACTCAGTGGCCGTTACCAAAGGTCATCAACAAGCCGACACTGGTACAAAAATGATTCACATTGGCGCTAATACTCGCAGTAAAATTATCAGCAAAGGTATTAGCATAGGTAACAGCACTATGACTTATCGTGGCCTAGTTCGCATGACTCCAGGTGCTAAGAATGCTAGAAACTATACACAATGTGACAGCTTAATGATTGGCAACAACAGTATTAGCAACACGGTTCCTTATACAGATTGTAGAAATGATTCAGCTCAAATTGAACATGAAGCAACAACTGGTCGTGTCAGTGACGAAGAATTATATTACTTGGCTACTAGAGGATTAGATCCTGAACAGGCAGCAAGTGCGATTGTCAATGGCTTTTGCCGTAGTGTATTAAACACATTGCCTTTAGAATTTGCGGCAGAAGCAAATAAATTATTATCAGTAACCATGGAAGGCAGCATAGGATGAAAGAACGAGTTATTATATTAGCAGAAGGCGGAGCCTGTGGACATTTTATCTGTACATTATTACAGACGTTTCATATACCTGATATTTTAGAAAAATTAGAAATGCCCGATCACGGCAGCATGGATTTAATAGCAGAGATAGGATCTCTTACTTACAAATATTCTTTAGAGGAAAATAAATTTCATATCTATCCAGAGCGCGAAGAAGCCATGGATTTGATAATGCATGCCTTTAACAATCCTGATAGTACATATAAACCATATCAAAGGGACTACGAAAAGAAATTTCATGAAATTCATGTAATTCATTATCAATGGAAAGATAATATCGATAAATTTTTATCGCTGCCAAATACCCGAGTAATATTTGTTAGATATGACCTAGAAGATGCTAAACGTATAGCAGTAAATAAAATTACTAAGAATTTTAATATAGAAGCAATGGCCACAGACGAGTTTGCAAGATCGCGTTCTCGTTCACATTATTACGATTTATTAAAATGGGCAAAATTTGATGAGGCTGCCGAAGAATTGAAGTCATTAAATAGTGTCGAAGAAGTCAGTAAATCTTTGATTGATACTTTAATTAACGCATGGCAACATTATATTACATTAAGACAAGTATGGTGTTCTCCTGAACCCCATAAAAATTTAACTATTTTAAATTTCAATGACTTGTATTTTAATAAAGAAATTATTATGCAATCATTGTCTGAGTTTACTGGTTTACCAATTAATAACAGTACACATGCACTCTACGACAAATACTTATCAAAACAACCTAACATAAATTTATACTAATATGCTAACAATAAAAAACTTATCAGCCAGTATTGGCGATAAACAAATCTTAAATAACATAAACATTGAATTGCCTTTTGGCGAATGTTTATTGGTAACGGGGCAAAATGGCGCAGGTAAAAGCACTTTGCTACACGCTATCATGGGCCGTCCTGATATTACAGTTATAGGTGAAATAAATTTAGTCTCTGAAGAGTTACATAAATTAGAATGTCATGAACGTAGTCAATCAGGAGTATTTATGGTACATCAAAGTCCGCCAACTATTGACGGAGTTAACACAATGTCGCTGTTTAAAGAAATACAAAAAGTTCAAAACGTTGCAGGTTCAACCGGTGATTTAATTAAACTTTCTAAGTCATTGTTCAACTGGATCGGATTACCGGAAGGTTGGGAAAAGAGGCAATTTAATCTTGGAGCCAGCGGCGGCGAACGCAAAAAGAATGAAATCATTCAAGCTGTATATCTTAAAAATAAGACTCGTGTCTTGCTATTAGATGAGCCAGACAGCGGCTTGGAACAAAGTAGCCGTCAAAAAATCATTGACTTAATTCAAGAAACTAAAAATCTAAACGGATGTGTATTATTAGTAACACACGATAAAGAACTACAAGAATTATATGGTGCTAACAAATTGGATTTAAGCAATGCGTAAAGTATATCTCGATGCCGACAGTTTAGACTTAACCTTGGTTCCAACACGACCAGAATATGAGTTTGTGTTTATTCAAACTGAAGGCAGATGTACTGCTAACATTAAACTAAAACCATTTGCAGATACTAAATTCAAGATTAAAATTTATATATATGCAGAAGGAGACAGTGAAGTGGATTGTGTTTGCACATTAGATATACCCAAAGACATCGGCGGTGTCGAAACAGATATTCAAATTCGTAGTTGGCCTTTCGACAAGAGTAAAATTAAAGCAAGGCCGGAAATGTTTATTAAAAATAGCAATGTCATTGCCACACATGGTAATGCACTGGGTACATTAAAAACAGAAGATAAGTATTATCTTGCCAGTAAAGGTATTACAGATTACAAAGAATTAGTTAAGCAGAGTTTATTAAATGCGTGATTATTTTCCATTTTTCAAACGTAGACAAGATATAACATATCTAGATTCGGCGGCAACTAGTCAAACGCTGTACACAGTGGCAGATGACATGCGGGACTTTATGTTGAGCAATAAAAGTAATGCTCATCGAAGCGGTAATAGCATGGGTACTTGGGTTGACCAGCAGTATCATCTCAGCAAAGAACTTATCGGTAAATGGTTAAACATTAATCATCCAGAAAAGCGTATCGTTTATAACAGCGGCACAACACAAGGTTTAAACGATGCTATACAACTGATTATGAGTGCAATGTCTGGTGGTGTAGTCTTTATTGGCATCGATAGTCATCATAGTTTAATTTTGCCTTGGACACAGTCAGGTAATGCAAAATGGCGAGTTGTGTTTATTGATTTAGACAAAGATGGGCGTTTAGACTTGGATGATTTACAATCAAAGATTAAACTAGAACCAATGGCGGTTAGTAAGGTTATAGCTGTAAATGCTGTTAGTAATGTTCTAGGTTTGGTCAATGATCTAGATCGTATTAAAAAGATAGCATTAGAAGTTGCTGCCGTAAGTATTATAGATGCTAGCCAAATTATCAGCAAACGAAAATTAGAAGTAAGTGGATTTGATTTTGTTGCTTGGTCCTGGCACAAGGTATACGGACCAATGGGCTTGGGATGTTTGCTTATCGATCCAGTTTGGTTAAACTTTGATCCTGTGCGGCCGGGCGGAGGCTCTGTTACTAGAGTAAGCACAGACTCAGTAACATGGACCGATAATGCCACTAAGTTTGAAAGCGGTACACAAAATCTCAGTGCAATATGTGCCTTACCAAAACTTGTAGAATGGTTAATAGAACATCAAAATGATATAGAAGAACATGATATTAGTCTTGCCAAAGTTATCAATGATCAAATATCATTGGCACAGTTTACACCAACTACTAGAACAGATTCCGGATTACTATGTCTAGAGCCAGTTATAGGTAGTGTAGAAGATTATACAATGATGTTAGATGCTAAAAACATTATGATTCGCAGTGGTAAACTTTGTGCAGAGCCATTAATTAATCAAATTAGCAATGGTGCTTTATTACGACTAAGTTGGGGCTGTTACACAACCAAACAAGAAATAGAATTAGCTTTAGATAACCTTGGAGACATACATGCTAGACTTTCAAGACATGTTCAGCGAGCTGTTTGAGCTAGATGATGCCATGGACAAATATGAATGGATCATAGATTATGGCACAGGTACTGTTGGATTAGAAAAACAATATCATACCGACCAAACGTTAGTAAAAGGTTGCACTAGCCCATTATGGCTGGCTAAAGAAGAGTCCGGACGTATAGCGGCCTGGGGAGAAAGTAGTATCGTAAACGGTATAGCATCGATGATCTGCGATTGGTATAATCAAGCCAGTCAACGTCAACAACAGGATTTTAGTTTAAATACACTTACTGACATCGGACTTGCACCTCTATTAAGCATGGGCAGACAAAATGGTGTTGCTAACTTAATAGCAAAGATTAAAACATTATGAACGAACAAATTGAACAAGGTATTATCGCTGGTTTAAAAACAGTATATGATCCAGAAATTCCAGTTAATATCTATGACTTGGGATTGATATATAATATTGCTATCGACGATGTTAGTGTTAAAATATTAATGACACTGACATCGGCATTTTGTCCCAGTGCAGAGGAAATTCCAGCACAGGTGCAATCTGTAGTAGAAAATGCTCTTAAAGAGTTAAATACTACGAGAACTACTTCAGTAGAAGTAGTATTTGATCCTCCATGGACTCCTGAAAGAGTCAGCGAGGAAGCAAGATTAGAAATGGGAATGTACGATTATGATCAAAACAATACTAGCATGGATCACTGGCAAGAGTGATACTAAGGCAGCAGAAGCTCCTTATAAGGTTGAAACACCTACTAATGTTCAAGCAGAAGGCGCAGTAGAAGCACCTATGCCAGTTGGCACTGAAGCCGTTATGGTTGCTCCTGCCGCAGTAGTACCAGCCGCAATTGAAACTGCTCCAGTTACAGTTAAAGCAAAATACAAAAAAGCTGAATTAAGTAAAATGACTAAAGCTCAATTAATGGAACTTATTACCAAGCATGGCGTTGAAGTTAAAGCACGTAGTACCAAAGAAGAATTAGTAAAAGTACTAGCAAAAGTATGATAGTTCTTAGCATCACTGACGAAGCTAAAAAGCATATTATCGATATGTTGGAAAAAGCCAATATGCCGGCAGTTTCGCTGGCCTTAGAGGCTCAGGGTTGCAACGGGTACAAGTATACCTGGACACCTGTTTCTGATGCCTATGGTGAAGTAATAGAGCTTGACGACACACATAGTATAGTGTATAATAAATCTATTGTACCACATATTATAGACAGCGTAGTAGAGATTGAAAAGACCGGATTTAATTCTAGACTTGTATTAAACAATCCCAACGTTGCTTATGCCTGTGGTTGCGGAGAAAGTGTGAACTTTAAAAATGTCTGAACCTGATTTAAACAAGCAATTAAATGACTTGATTGAACGTGAGCGTGAGATTCTTAAAAAGATGAATGTTGCCAGACGTGCAGGTGCCAGTGATGGTATCATTGGACAAATGACATATATGTTAGATGAATGTAAATTTGCACAACAAGACATTAGAGCTAAACAGGCAGCTGGTTCTGGAAAAGATAATGACTTTGGTAGTTTTATCAGTATTGGATAATGTTAGATAACAAAGGAAATATGTACGTCGAAGAAGATGATATCATCGAATTGATGCTGTTGAATAAACAAGCAAAGATTTTACCACGCAATATTAAAAGTTTTAAAGTATTTGAATCTACTTGTAAGTCGTATGGAATTAAAAATCCATTTGAATTAGATAGTTCTACAGATGATATAACTTGGAATATGCCGGTTGATTATCGTGTATTGGATATTAAAAAACATATAGAATCAAACTATACATTAAATAATACACAGCTAGCAAGAGTTGATTTAGAATTAGATGAATTTGAACAACGGAACTTAACTGACTTGTTAAGATTCTTAGTTTACTTTATTGACACCGTTAGAACAAACAATATTGTTTATGGAGTAGGCAGGGGTAGTAGTATTGCTAGTTATGTATTATACCTACTTAAAGTTCATCGCATAGACAGTTTAAAATATAATTTAGATATCAAGGAATTTTTAAAATGAGCAATCATAAAACAGCTAGAGGTAGAGAATTTAACATGCAGGGTTTTGTTTCCGATAAAGGAAAGACAACTGCTGTTGGGAACTCTAATAGAAATGCTCAAGGAGATTTGTTAGGTCGTGGCGGCAAAGTTGTTGCCAATGCCAAAGAAATAACAAATGCTGTTTACAATAATAATAAAAGACCTGCCAGTAAAAAAGTAAAAATTAATCCTATGGAGCAAGAAATTAGTCGTAAAGACGTCATAGGAGCTGACGGAGTTACTCGTAGTGAAGTAACTTATGCTGACGGCAGCGTAGAGATTCAAACTAAAGAAGGAGCACCCGCTACTTCTAATTTAGATTTTGATTTTAGAGATATTAGCAAGGAACTATAATGAATGTTAGACCATTACCAGGTAATATTTTCGCAGTATTAGAACAAGGCGAACGTGTATCCCGAGGTGGTATCGTACTCAAAGACGATAACGGTAAATTAGAAGGTATTCGCCCACGTTGGGGCAAGGTATGGCAAGTAGCAGAAGATATCACAGATGTCAAAGTAGATGATTGGATCCTCTGCGAACACGGACGT
>ENA-OSIY01000989-OSIY01000989.1-marine-metagenome-genome-assembly--contig:-NODE-989-length-15571-cov-7.939848_pt1 | contig 15571 bp, 24 predicted proteins | sample MGYA00237884_ERZ534233 | MGnify/ENA primary metagenome ERZ534233 (study PRJEB26412, sample SAMN06343840) | marine metagenome | isolation source: estuarine water | place: USA: Columbia River Estuary... | reverse complement strand
AAACATTTGTTGTTGATCCAATTGTAGCGGCAAGGGCGTTTACTGCATCTTGAGCATTATTAATTGCTACGTTTGCTTGAGTTAATTGTGTTTGTGCCTCTGTAGTTGCAATAGCTACTTCTGCTACCGCCGTGACTGCGGTTGATACTGTAGCTGTTGCTTCAGTTACTGCTGTTTGTGCTGTTTGAACTAAAGCAGATGCTGTTGCGGATTGTGCAACTTCTGTTGCAATTGCTGTTGCTACTTCTGTAACTGTAGTTGGTGTTTGAGTCATTAATGGAGTTGCTGTTGCTATGACTGTGGCTACTGCAGACTCAACAGTTGTAGCTGCTGCTGTGACAACTGTTTGTGCTGCTATAACTTCTGGTGCTTGAGTTGTTGCAGTTACTGGGATTGCAGTTACTGCCTGAGTAACTTCTGCTACTGTTGAGGTAATTGTTTGAACAACTGTTGTTGCTGTTTCTACAGCTGAAGATACATTTGATACTTCTGCTACTGCGGTAGTGGCTGCTGCAACGGCTGTATTTGCTGAGGCAACTGCAGTGTTAGATGTTGTTACGGCTTCAACTGCGGTTGCTATGGTAACTGTTGCTGTATCTGATGCTTGTGCTGCTTGTGCAACTTCCGTTACTGCTGTTGCAATAGCTGTGTTAACTGCTTGTTGTGCAGGGCTTACAACAACTTGCTCTGAAGGCGCTGGTGGCTCATCGGCATTTGCAAGGTTGGGGCTAAAAAGAAAAAGCCAGCCTACAATAAAAAGGCTGGTTAAAAAGTACTTTATCTTTCTAGTCAATTAAGTATCTCCCAAGTAATGCAATATTTTTGCTTACTTACCAATTATAGCAGAATTTTAGTTTAAACTACTTAGGGTTATCTGTTTTGTAAAATCCAGATCCCTTAAACTGAATACCGAATGGGGTGAAATGCCTTGTCATTAATGACTGACAATCTTCACATTTGTATATAGATTCGGTATCCATAATCCCTCTTGTTATTTCAATGATTGGGTGCCCTTCATCATCAATACAACGATACTCATATACTGGCATTACTTACCGCTCTTTTTCCTCGCCTTTGCTAAAGCATCAAAATCTTTGACTTTAGTTTCTCCCATATAACCCCACGCATGTCCGTCCGCAATCATCTTTTCATTTAAAGATACTGTTGCGCCATCTAAAAATACCCAACCTAAAATTCTTCCATACTTTTCAGAACTATCCATTTTTTCTGTTTTGATTACAACAGCTTTAGCAGATTCAATTTGATGCTTTAAATATGCCTTTGCTTCAAGGCCTAGTGCTTTTTCCATTTTATCTGTTGTTCTGCTTTCTGGAGTATCTATTCCAGCTAAACGAACTCTTGAACTAAATGAGATATCAAATCCGAGATCAATTTCTACATCTATTGTGTCACCGTCCACAACCTTACTAACTTTCTTTACATAATACTCAAACATGATTCTCCTTAATATTAATGAGCAGTTTATAGACATGCTCAGGTCCATCCTACGGGTAGCGACCCGTCGTCTGCGACTCCCCAGTGACGGGGTGCAGATTTATATTATACTATTTCTTTCTTCTTTTTACGTAACGACGGGGCGAATACCTTTTCCTCTGGTGTAAAAGAATCAAGTATTTCAAATGTTTTTGGCTTTGCTTCTTCAGGTACACTTCTAACTACAAGCACCCTTAGAACACCATTTTCCATTACAACTGCCGTAACATCCATATATTCAGACAAAGAAAATGTTCTGGCAAATGATCTGGCGCCAATTCCTTTATGAATATACTTAGATGAATCTTCTTCTGAAGAACCCTTAATTGTCAGAATATTCTTTTCCTGCTCAATTTTAATATCTTCTTTTTTAAAGCCAGCTAACGCTAACTCAATCATGTATGTATCTTCACTTACCTCAACCAAATTATACGGCGGGTAGCTTGTTGAATTATGCATTACCTTTTCGAGATCTTTAAATTGGCGATCCCAACCAATAAAAAATGGATCCTTAAAAAGATCCAGTGTAAATGTTGTGTTAACCATGTTATTCCTCCTTCAAGCGAATAATTTATTTTATAGGCCCTCAAATGAGCGACCTAGTACTATTATATCATTTTTTTGAGCGGACGATGAGAATCGAACTCACCCCTTCTGCTTGGAAGGCAGAGGCACTACCAATATGCAACATCCGCAACGTACCCCTAGTAGGAATTGCACCCACGGCCTGATCGGTAGAAACGATTTGCTCTTCTGCTGAGCTATAGAGGTAAACCTAATTAAAAAATCTTTTTCTTTTTATCTTCCATATTTTTGTCATTAGACTCTGATGCATATAGCGCTCTTAGTTGTGCTTCTGCTGCAGTTCTTCCAGCATGACATCCCACTAGCTCACCAGTATCTTCTTTAACTACAGCGTATCCGCTGCATCCTGCTGCATTTTGTTTAATTTGCCAAGGCATTGTGTTCTCCTAGTTGTTTGGTATATCTGGATTATCTATTTGGATAAGCCCGAATTGTTTTGAAACTATCTTTCCTTCTTCAGTTAATTCAAATATTGGCTTTAAGCTTTCATCATAGGTTACGTTTACTAAACCCATTTCATATAATTCAAGTAGTGAGCTGTCTACGTGATCTTGATGAGCTTGCCATAAATCTGGAGCCAATTCTTTTGCAAGATCTGTTATTCCAAATATAAACTCCCCGTCTTCTGCAATTCCAGCAATTTCAATTGCACCTATTTGTATGTAATAGTCTAGCATTTCTGAATCTTCTGGCTCCATATTCATATTATAGCGTACCGTCTTCATTTTTGTCTATGCTGGTTTCAACTAATTGCTGAACATAATCAGAAAAGTGTTTTCTTATATTTCCAGATGGCCTAGAACCAAGCACTTTCCATAGTCTTTTATACTCTGTAACATTGGCAAATGTAGTAGGGCAAAGCATTACCTCGTTATACTCTTTAAGTACTGTTGGCAGGGGAACATGCTTTCCACAGCATTTACATTCTTTAGCTTTTTCTTGATATATGCTCATAGTATTGTCATTCCTTCTATTGCTTCCGCCAAGTCGTTTGGCATCCTTGGTGCTCTAATCATATTCATAACCGTTTCATCTTCGTCTCTTTTAAAATCCTGCTCAAAACTCATTGACTCATACGTATGTATATTTATTTCTTCATTATTTGTAAATCTTGTTTTGCTGATAGCGTTAAATATAGATCCACATACAGCATCAGCTAAGTCTTTAGACCCTTTTCTTGGGTGATCAACTCTATCTCTCATAATTCTTAGTTGCAATAATTCGTCCACAAGAAGCGGTATGTGTGGGCCAATGACTCTTTCCTCTGCAACAATCATAGCCATGTCGTCATAATGTTTTTTTGCAACAGACAATATTTCGGTGTTTACTCCGTATTGTTTTAATTGTTGCATCATGTCATGTGAGTTCCATCGGTCAAACGTGCACACCTTTATGTTAAATCCTCTAGATCTTAAAGAAAGTATATAGTCTTTAACTTCAGTAAAATCAACAGACTTATCTTTTGTTGGGGTCCAGTACCTAACTGCATCTACTTCAATAATAGGAGCTGGTTGAGAATAGGTATCTGTAACTTTTACATTAACCCACTTTTGAACATGAGACATTGCTACTGCACAGTGGTCATGTTTCTGCGCTAAGTCTACGTGAATAAAATAAACTTTATCTGGATCTGGAGTAAACCACTCTTCAAGTCTTCCAAACTTATCAACAGCCTGTGCTCCTATGCTAAATGCCTTTTCAATTTTTTCTCTTGATTTAAAAAATGCATCAATAGATTCTGGCGGCATACAGGCAAATCTTGATAGAGCGTCTGTAGGGTTTGTATAAAAAGCTGTTTTAAAATCATCAATTGTTCTTACTGGATTAATTTCCCATGTAGGTCTTTTAAGAGCATATACCTTAGGAATTTTATAGGAAATAATATTATCTTCTTCCCATTGAATTTCAAACTCATTTCCGTCTGTTCCATCAGGTATGTCCTCATACATTTTAAATTTGTGAGTTCTTACAATAGTTTCTTTTTCTGCAACGACAGCGTCATATCTTTGTTGAATATAATCATTTTTATATCTTGGGAAAGAAAGCAAGATAACCTTACCAAAATCTGGGAAACGTGAGTCTACTGATGCTCTATACATGTCGTATATTGCGCTACCAGTTTTAGCCTGCTCGTGTCCCGTGGTATTTTCAATACTAAATCCAGAAATTTCATCAAGGATAACAACGATAACGTTGTATCCCTCCCACGCTTCACGCTCAGAGTGGCCAGAGTGAACTGTAATGGCTTTATCAAACTGTATCTCAGAGGCCTTTGCATTATACTTTCCAGCAAACCAAGGTGACCTATCAATTCTTGTCTTAAAGCCTTTAAAAAAAACATTGTTTGCTTGTTGTGAGTTAATAGCAATGTTGATAATATCAATAGAGTCGCCTGGTGGCTTTCCATAATAAGTTGCAGGATCTTTTAAACACAACAACAAATATACAATGTAAGCAACAGCAATTGTGGAACAGTAGTCTTTTCCAGATCCTTTACCTAATTGTGCAACAACTTCATTAGCAGTTTGCTTAGCTATAATTCTTCCTTCGTCCTCGCCAAACAATTTAATAAGAGTTGCTTCCTTATAAATCTGAGAACTTTTTTCAATTAAAGTATACTGAAATTCTGATAATGGCGGAAGCCCCAAATATTCTGGGCTGTTTACAAATGTTTTAAGATCTACTGGCTTTTCGTCAAACTCTTCGCCATCCAAGATGTCAATTAAATCTGAAAAATTAAACGACATCGGCATCCTCAATCACAACAGACTCAACAATTCCTGTGATTTGAGATAATCTCTTAGCTACCTCCATTTTACATTTAGGGCATATTGAAGTAACTTCTTTTAATATTTTAACCAGGATGTCTTGCTTTCTTTCTGTGTCTGCAATCTGTGTTGCAAGCTCGGCGTTGTCTAGCAAACCAACCTGCTGAAGCATTCCAATTCTCTTTGTTTCAATGTCTGAAATTAACTTAAGTGCATTTGCCTTAACATTTAATTGGCCAGATAGATCCGCATCTTCTACGGTTTTCCAGGCCTCTTTAATAAGCATGGCATAGTGTTGGTCTGCTCCAGAAATAGCTTCCTTAGCACGATCTCTTGATGAAGTGTCGTTGTGAACAACAGACTTCCAGTTGTCTATTAGATCTACAACCTCTGCCCTTTTAAAGCCAGTAATTGTGGCAATCTGCGTTGGGCTATTGCCTTTGAGCAATTCCTCAACAACCTTATTCATGCGATCATAATGATCTGCTAATTCAATTTCCATATTACCTCATTATACTTCTAGTCGACTGAAATAGCAAGTTTCTTAGCAATTTTAAGTAAGATTAAATAACCAATCATATCGTCAATATCATTATCTCCTGCAAAGCCTGAGCCATTCTTAATACGATTTATCTTATCATCAATACGAATTTTAATTTGCTCTTGGTTATCCGCCTGAGAAAATATACGAATAGGACTTAATGCTGAGTCTCCGTACGATATATTTTTATTAATTAGCATTTCTGCCATCTCAAGACACTCTACAATTATCTTATGTCCTGAAGGAGCATCTGTTGCCATTAACTGTAAGTCTGTTACCCACATTTGGTAACCGTTTTCTTTATTTGGATATGATGTAAATCCCATTATTCCATCTCCTTATATAATTGTTTAAGACCTTTTAGTGTTCCTATATCCATATACTTTCCACCTGGCCTTACCGCCCTAACATCTAAATTCATATCAAGCCACTCTTGTATTTGTTTTCCTGGGTGCTCCAAGCTAGGATCTATGTATCTTATCAAATTTTTACGGAATAGCATAGTACCCCACATCTGAGGATATTCACAAGAAAAAGTCTTGTCCATAGAAGAAAGAACTTTATCTCCAGATAACAATACTTGACCCACCCTTCCCTTTAGATCTTCACTGCAATCCCATGTTCCAAGAACAAGATCTCCTGGTGAGGACATCATTTCCTTATATATATTTTTTTGACATGCATGTATATATGTATCTGGCATTCCAACTAAAACCGTATCGTTATAGTCTCCAACCATAAACTTTACTGCATCTGACATGGTTGATGGCTCACGAACAATTAGTTTAATATTCATGTCCATATTTTGAATAATAGGAACCCACTCGGCTCTTGTAGAAATTCTAACTTCATCACAAACCTCTAGCATTTGTTCAACATGCCATTGCAACAAAGATCTTTCATCAGATATTGGTAAACAAAATTTTGGTATGCCGCCAATTCTAGCTGCTTTACCAGATGCTGGTAAAATTCCTATGGTAGACATTATTCTTTCCATTCATGAGGATTAAATCCATCAGGATACGATTCATTTACCATTGGATCCTTTTTCCATGCAATCCAACCAGCTTCTCTGTCGTCGCCCCAATATAAATGAACAACATCTCTATCAAGCAGGCGTCTTGCTTCTTCTCCGTTTAATATTTTTACGTTATTATTTTTTAACCAATCCATTTCCATAAGCTCTGGTGCCCATTCCGTTAAAGGCTTTTCGTATGGATTTACTCCCAGCTCTTTATAAATTGCATCAGTAAACATTTGAACATCGGTATAATAATGAACCATGTGATTATGCTTAACTATTCCGTCTGCACATCTTTCCACACATAAATCTATTGCGGCTTTCATCACTGGACTACCAGACTTAGATGCAATTACTTGTGTAGCAAGCCATGGGGTGTCTCTTTCAATGTCTAGCAACACATCATTTTCATCGCTTAGCCAGTCTGAAATTGGTGCTTTGCAATGAGTATCCATATCTGCATAAACTCCACCATTAATATAAAGAATAGCAAATCTCCACAAACCAGCCTTCATTACACCTAAAGGCAAATTAATATATGTATTGTATACTTCATCAGAAAAATTTTCTTTAAAGAAAGACTCTCTATCTGGACCACTCATATATCCATGCTGCCATTCAGGATTTTGATATTTCCATGTACCCACGCTTTCTTTTGCATAGTCAGGAAGGTCGTCGTAAGAAGTTTCATAGGTTTGCCAAATAATCTTTTCAATACTCATCTTTTTTTAATTAGTCCAAACTGGTCTAGGTATCTCTGTATGGTCATAGCAGAGACATTGCATTCTTTTGCTATTTCTGTAACTGTTTTCTTTTGAATAAGGTATCTTCTAAATAGCCACTCTTTACTTTGATATAATTTCATCGCTCTGTCAACACCTTATTTGCATAATGTGCAATACCAAATGAATCTGCTACGTCAAAGTCTGTTAACGATAGCCCATATTTGGTATTAAAATAGTCTACGGTTCTTTGTTTTCTCATATTACGAATTTGATTCTTATACCATGAGTCAGCATACCCTGGGTGCTTTAATCTTATTGCTTCCTTTTCCGCCTTTGTGGGGTTACTGTTCTTTATGTATGCCTGCCAAGAAGACGGCGATATAGTAATAACCTTAGCCCCAGTAGACATTAGCTCAGCAATAACAACGCCATATACATATGATAATTTTATCACAGCATCTGGTGATCTAACAAGTATGGCACCCTCTACAACTATATAATCTGATTTAAGCTCATCAAGCATTAGGGACATCTTTTTTTTAGCATCGTATATCTTTTCATATATATCCATGCCGACTAAATCTATCTTGCCCCACTTTAAAGGCTTATCGTTTTCCATTAGGCAGAAAGCAATTGAGGTGGTTGAGGCGTCTATGCCAAGCACCCTGTGGGCCTTTGTCTTAACGAGATCAGCTAACTTCATCTATCATTCCAATCAGTTTTTTCTTATTACTCATATTAATTTTCTTTTCACAAGATGAACATATAATAGATTGATTATACCTGCTCAACTTAGTTTTACATTTTGAGCATGCCCTAAATGCACCATTTCTAATAGCCTTCTTTTCGTAATACTTTTCCATTATACGCTTGTTTGTTGCAATCCTGCAACACTCATCTGAACAATATTTTTGATTATGGGTTTTGGCGTCAAAGTCTTTGTTGCATTCCTTGTTGTTACAGATCATATAGACGGCATCTCATATAACTCAATTTGCACTGTTCCAACAGGAGTTTCTTTACTATAACACTGTTTTTTAATTGGGCAATATGTGCAAGGCATCTTTGATTTGGTGGCTCCAGCAGGCCTCATTGGAAGATCGCCATCTTTAAAATTATCCCACACCTCTTGCATCCAAATAAATGTGTCCTCAATTATTTTAGTATTCTTTTCATTCATTGAAATAGGGATAACCAATAGCTCTTGAGTATTCTTATTCTCATAAAGGAAGAACCCCTCTTTGGCATTCTTTAACTTCATATATGTAAGCAACTGAAGCATGTGATTAGGTGAGGACTTCATTTCTGACTGTCTTGTATCCCACACTTCTTGCTTAGCCGTTTTAATTTCTCCAATGACTGTCTCGCCATCGTACTCCATAATAAGGTCAATGAATCCCCTGATTGGGGGATATTCATTAATAATCTCTTCTTCTTCTGCTCTCCATTGAGGCATTGTCTTAATTAAATTCTGTAGTCTTTCATGTGCCTGTGTTCCTTGAGCCATGTTAGCAACAGCAACTGCATCGTTATCATCTATAAACATTGCTCCACTAAATGCCATATACCAATATCTTGGGCATTTTCCATGACCATATCCTAAAGAGCTAGGGCTAAATGATTTCTTTGTCATGTCACCGTCAGCCCGTTTAGTATTTCTGTACGACTCATCAAGTAACTGTGCAAACAATTCTGGATCAAAGAATTTACCCGTATGTTTTTTAAATTTAAGATTCTTTACTATGTCTCTACCCATTATGAATTATACCTAACGACATACTTAAGTGCATCTACAAGTTTGTCTATGGACTCCTTTACTGAGTAATAAACATTCTTCTTGTTATTGTTTACCGTTCCCGCTTTATCTTTAGCAATAGTTGAATATACTGATGACATTACAGCAAACTTAGTTGACATTGCTTGAAGCTCCATAATAAGCATAGGCGCTTTTGCAGATGGAACATCTGGATTCATTAATATTTTAACAACAATGGCCAACGCTTTGTCTAGGTGTTCGTCTTTCATAAACTCGTGAAGATCATTAAACTCTGTAATATCACTAATCAACTCTAAAGTATTTTTATCTTGCGTCATGAAAGAAACCTCTGCACTAAACCATAACCCATCCATAAACCAAATATTCCCATAAGGCCAGCAAATACTGGTGGGGCTGGTACTGGAAGCCTGAATATACTAAATACAGCACCAACACCCATACCTGTTAATGTAGTTAAAAATACTTCTTTAATCATGGTTATCCTCCCAAAATTGGATCAGTTCCTCTAGAACTGCCCATTCAATAATTCCAAGGCGAACCTTAGATTCCGTGCCAATAATAATTTTTAATGCTGGATGCATATCTCTATTTACTTTAAATGTATCAGTGCAAATCTTTGCCCAGTTGTCTTTGTTTAAGGCAAACGATTTACCTGCTTCTTTATAGTCTACAAGGAACTGCTTCCACTGTGCATCGCCTTTTTGATATTCTCCACGACCACTATTTTTTTGAGCCTTTGCGCCATCACGTTTTACTTCAGATCTTTCTGACATCAACCAACCTTATAAATAGTTTCATGACCTTTTGAGCATCTCCATGACATAACCATATCAACTGGGTCCCAAAAAGCACCTGAAACATCTTCATCACACTTAGAGCATGGGCGTAAGCCGTTTATTTTTTCTAAGTTATAATGCTCTATTTCTTTATCTGGCTTAGTAAAAAATTCATTAAGATCTGGCATTTATTTCTCCAACTAAGCTGTCTACAACACTTGGATTTTCTTTTAAATATGCGACAGCCTTGGCACGTCCTTGAAAACGTTCTCCATTTACTGTATACCATGCCCCACCTTTCTCAACAATGCCACACATTTCTGCAACATCTAAAGTTTCTCCAACACGATCTACACCAAGAGTTTCCCCTTGGTAGTAAAAGTCGTACTGTCCCGATAGATTTGGGGGACCAAGTTTGTTGTAATCAATAATCCAATTAACTGGTCGTCCAACTCTTTGTTCAATGATTTTGTCGCCAACTTTAATCCCAGCCTTAATAGCATTCGCCTCAGCTTCAGACGACCAGAGTTTAATGACAGTGGAAGAAAAGAACTTGACTGCCATGCCACCTGTGGGGATGTGACTAGCATGCATAGATCCAAATTGATTTCGTTGTTGTGAGATGAGAACAAGTAGTGTGTTTTTGTTTGCATAGTTTAACATCTTGACTGCGTGGGTCATATCCTTTGCTTCTGCGCCGATTTGCTTAGTGTCTTGCAAATCTTTCATTTCATTTCCATCTTTTTCAAAATATATTCCTGGTAGCAAAGCGGATATCGAATCTACAACAATTAAATCAACACCAGCCTCCATGAGTTTAACGCCGACATCTACCATATCATTAACTGTTTTAGCTTGAGAGTAAATAAGAGAAGAAGAATCTACTCCCAGCGTTTCCGCCCAAGACTGATCATAGGATGCTTCCGCATCAATCCATGCACAAGTCTTTCCTTCTTTTTGTGCTACTGCAATCATTTGTAAACAGAAAGAAGACTTTCCTGCGGACTTATTCCCCCACACGAGGACTTGTCTTCCGTATCCCAATCCACCTCTAAGCGCCATGTTTAGACCAATACTTGGAGTCAATTGTTTTTCAACAACAACGTTCTGTGCTGATTGAACTCTTGCTCTTGTTTTTGGATCTAGCTTTGCTAATATATCATCTATTAAAATTGTCATTTAAGCTCTTTCTTTCCACTAGTATATCATTAAAAACGGTTGCCGTGAAGTCTTGGTCTATCTTTATTTACACTCATTTTATTATTTAAAACCTCATCTAATGAATGCTTAATAAGACCTTCATTCATCATTGCTGCATACAGGTCAAGTAGTCTAATTAAAATGTCAGCCATTTCTTCTACTACATTTTCGCTACCTTTATCTTTTCTAATTGCTTCTAGAACTTCTGTAACTTCAGAATGAACTAAGGCCAACTTATTGCCTATAACATTATAGTCAATATCTGAATCCCAGAATCCTTTTTCTACAGCTGTTTCATGCAATATCGCTGATAGGGCATCTAGCCCATAATCAGTTACCATTTCAAACGACTTCATCTATTTCTTTATCCCTTAATTTAAATGTAAATGATGGAACTTCATCATCATAATCTACTACAATCTCTTTATTATCACCAGATGCATTTACAAATTTTACTGTTGGTATTTCTACGCTTCCAACTGTATCTAGTATTGCAACTAATAACTGTGAGAGATTTAAATCTACTGGAAAATTATCTGTCATTGTTCCTCCACAAAAATATCTACTTTATCGTTTGATCTAAGCCAATCAAACGTTGCCATCAATTGTTCTCTAGACTCACAGGTTTCGCAACCATCAAATATGTCATAAGGCTGCCAATCTTCTGGATTATTGTCTTCATCAAACAACTCGTTATAACACATTTGCATATGATCAGAAACAAAAGACTCAAGTCTTTCTGCCTCGTCATGAGTCAATTTAACCTCAATCATTTTATTTCCTTAACCATTAATGTTCCATCGTCTAATTTAGACAGGACAGGTTTGCACTTCATTCCCTCACGCATCTTTGCCAAAGACATCTTGTACATTGTTGGGAAAACAATTACTCGTGTTAACTCTTTATCTTTGTTTGATAATACTATATGACTCATTGTTTTACCAGCCTTAGTTGTATAAGGAGTAAAATTAACAACAATATACTCATCGTCCTCTAAGTCATACTCTTTTCTATAAAGATAATCTACAAACATATCTGGCAGCTTAGGATCAATTTCAGTAACCTTTATGTAGCGAGCAATTCTATTATCTCCTACAAGGATGAAATACATTTGCCCAGTTTCAATTTGTGTTTGCTCAGTATGGAATAAACCAATTGATCCAGTTTCATCTACCAGCTCTACTCTTGCCCACCCAGTTCCACGTTTAATTGATTTAACCATACCAAACATTACAAAGGATCCCAAGTCATCAAACTCTTCAATTGGTCTAGCCTGTGCTTTAATTCTCGGAGGTATTCCCTCTAAATTAAATGTGGGTATACCTAGATACTCGTAGTAGTTGTCTTTTTCGCTACCTTGTCTCGGGTTATCAGGAAAAGCCGCACCACCGATGGCATTGAGAGCAGAGATAGCCCTACTATTAATACCACTACCTTTTTTAGATGCTTTATCAATAAAGTCTGAATAGTTTTCATACGGTCTTCTTTCCATTATTTTATTTGCAATGCTGTCTGAAATAAATTTTACCTCAGCTAATCCGAATATAATTCCGTTATCCTTTAAAGAAAAATACATTTCTGATTCATTGATGTGTGGAAGGCGAATTCTTAGGCCTAGTCGCTTAGCTTCGATTAAATATTCGGTTCTTGCGTCCTTGTCATTTTCGTTTTTAAGAATTGAAAACATGAACTCAAGAGGATAATAGGACTTAAGCCAAGCAGTATAATAACTAAGCATAGAGTAAGCAACAGCATGGGAGCGGTTGAAAGAATAACCAGCATGAGCCTCAAAGTCATGCCAAAGTTGCTCTGCTTTTTTCTGAGTAATTTGTTTTGAAGCCCCAGTAACAAACTGATCTTTGAATTGGTCAAATTCTTTTGCATCTTTTTTCTTTCCAATAATCTTGCGGACCTTATCAGCCTCTGACCAAGACATACCACCTAAATGTACGCAAGCCTGCATAACTTGCTCTTGATATATGATAACACCATATGTGTTTTCTGTAAACTCTTTCATTATTTTATGACTATAATCTACAGCTTCTCTGCCGTGTTTTCTATTAATGTATGCCGCACCAACAGTATTCATGGCTCCTGGACGAACAAGGGCGTTAGAGGCGACTAAGTCTTCAAATTTATCTACACCCATCTTCATTAGAAGATTTGTATAAGGAGTTGCTTCTGCTTGAAAAACTCCTTTTGTGTATCCTTCGCTTAACATTTTATAAACTTTTTGGTCGTCTAAATCTAAATCGGACAAGACTATGTCCTTGTTGTATCTTTCTTTAATAGATGCCAGGGTGTCAGATATAACCGAAAGTGTTTTTAATCCTAAAGCGTCAAGCTTAATTAAACCAATATCTGCAACTGTATCCATATCGTATGCAACAACTGGGATTCTGCCAGAAACTTTATCTTGTGAGTCTTCACGGGACTCAACTGGAGCATACTTTCTAATATCATCTTTTGCAACCACAACACCAGCAGCGTGAACTCCAACCGAACGGATTCTTCCACGAAGTCTTTCTGCAAGCCAAACAACTTCTGGGTATCTAAGCCTAAATTCTTTTGTGTTTGGGGAATCTATAAAATCTTCAAAGGTGTCTACAGATTTTAATGCACGATTAACTTCCTGTAATGGCACCATAAAAACACGAGAAGCATCACGAACAACTCCCTTATCTTTAAAATAAGTAAAAGTAGAAATAGAGGCAACGTATTTAAATTTTTTCTTTAGATAATCTTTTACTTCTTTACGCCTACGGTCTTCAAAGTCGGTATCAATATCTGGAAAATCGTTACGCTCTGGATTGATAAATCTAAAAAACAGTAGGTCATATTTAATTGGATCAACCTCTGTGATTCCCAATGCATAACAAACTAATGAGCCTGCTGCTGAGCCACGTCCTGGACCCACCTTAATATTATTTTCTTTTGCCCAATTAATCATGTCTGCGACCACCAAGAAATAGGATGCAAAATTCTTTGAGGCAATGACCTCAAGCTCTTCCTCTAGGCGCTCTCTATAAATTGGATCTGAAGCCTTCTGAAGGCTCTCTAAGCCCTTTTCAGCCAGCTCCCTTAGCTTTTCATCAGCATTTGTTTTAGGGACTGGAAGAAGGTCTAGGCCCTGATAGAAGTCATACTCAGATACCTTATTGGCAATCTCCATAGTATTTTCATATATATCAGTACGGCTAATTCCAGCCTTATTAAAATCAGCTTCAATTTCTGAGCGTGACTGAATAAATAAATTATAGTTTTGAAACGATATCTTTCTATCAGGATAAAGATAGTTTAATCTATCATTGATATCCTTAATATTTCTTGACATATCAAAGTCGGCATCCTTGTCCATCTTAGGAGATGTGGACAAAATTAGCATTGCTTCTTCTAGAACTCTATCTTCTTCTTTAGCAAAATGGGCATCTCCTGTTGCCACCGCCTTAATTCCAAGCTTGTCTGCTAATTCTAGAAGGGCGGAGTTGATCTCCATAGGGTTATGTGATTGCACTTCCACGTAAAAATCTTGTCCGAAAGTTTGTTTAAAGCCTTTGAGAAGAAGTTCTGCTTCCTCCATGTTACCTTTATCGATAGCTTTACTAATGAGTCCATTAAGACATCCGCTGAGAACGATAATACCTTCGCTATAATCATTTAAAACCTCTCTATCAATACGTGGCTTATGATAAAAGCCTTCGTTCCATGCAAGCTCTTGCAAAATGTTTATGTTTTCTAATCCCTTTTTATTTTTTGCTAATAGGATAATATGATTGTATGCCTGAATTGATTTATCTGTTTTAGATGAACGATCAAATCTGTCTGTGGGGGATATGTATGCCTCAACCCCAAGTATAGGCTTTATGCCTTGATCTTTACATGCTATCTGCATTTCACGATGTGAAGATAGCGTTCCGTGATCTGTAATTGCTAATGCTGTTTGACCAGCATCAATTGCCGCCTTTACAAGTTCGGCAGGAGAGTTAAGGCCATCCATCAATGAATAGTATGAATGCACATGCAAGTGTGTAAATGACATTAACTCTCCGCCTTTAACTTTGTATTACCAGTCTACGCTGCTACTTGAAGCAGAAGACTCTTCTTGATGTCCACCTTCGCCCATATAGAAGGCTTCTTGTTCTGCATATGTAACGTGACGAACTGCTGTTTTTTCTAGGTCAAATAGTTCTAGACCAGAGAAGTCAAACGGAGTTTCGTCTTTACCCAAAGGGATACTTGTGTAGCTTGTGTCTGTCTTTGAACCGTTGCGCTTAATTCTCCACACCAAATTTGTGATGCTTCCCATTTCGCCAGCGTATTCAATTAAGGTAGGGGTAATTGTTTTACCGCTAGTGCCTTGTGAAAGAATTGCAACGTACGGCTCTTCTTTGCCGTCATCAACTAATACATTGATGTAAAGGCGTGTTCTGGCTTTCCAGCCAGCCTTTGGATCCTTGCGATGCTGTTCATTTGCCCAGTCACGACCTTCTGTTTCCATTGTGTCTAGAGCCTTGCGACGATAATCTTTTGGATTGGTATGCTCTAACGCAATAAAACCGCAACCTAGCTTGTCGTTGTATGTTGGTGAATCTGGATCTAGTTCCTGAAGGAATCTAATCTTTACGCTTTCGCCGTCTTCAATCTTTAGCCAACGGCCTTTGTTTTCATCCCCACCACTGTAGGT
>ENA-OSIY01000988-OSIY01000988.1-marine-metagenome-genome-assembly--contig:-NODE-988-length-15572-cov-6.037431_pt1 | contig 15572 bp, 10 predicted proteins | sample MGYA00237884_ERZ534233 | MGnify/ENA primary metagenome ERZ534233 (study PRJEB26412, sample SAMN06343840) | marine metagenome | isolation source: estuarine water | place: USA: Columbia River Estuary... | reverse complement strand
TTTTTTTAATAATACGGCGACCACCGAGATCTACACCTCTCTATTCGTCGGCAGCGTCAGATGTGTATAAGAGACAGATAGAATTTCAAGCAGGTTGCTTGCTTCTAAAAATCGCTTCTTCCATTCTTCTTTGGAAAAGCTTTCAAAAATCTTTAAGTATCTCATTTTTTTTAGTCTTTTTTTATATATTAAATTGTAGATTTCTTATTTCTCCGTATATTTGTAAAATAAAACATCGACATGATAAAGATAGGACTAACCGGAAGCAGGTATTCTGGTAAAAGCACGACCGCAAGGATCTTCGAGCACATAGGCATACCTGTGTTCGACGCGGACATCGTATTGAAGTTTATACTAAACTTCGACATAGGAGTCAACAAGCGCATATTGGAAAACTACGGCGAGTATATCTTCACCGGACCAGACTGCACGATAGATCCAAAGAAGATAAAGAACAAGAAAGACTTCGACAAGCTTGTCGGATTCGCGGAATTCGAGCTAAAGAAAGCATACGAGAAGTTTAGGCTTGACAACAAGAAAGCAATCTACACCATATTTCACTCTTCTATATTGTTCGAAAGAGAATGGAACAAAGAAATGGACTTTTCCATAAACGTTTTCGCTCCAAAAGAAATAAGAAGCGCTAGGTGCTCTGCCATTACAGGAAAGCCTCTCTTTGCAATATCGGAGCTTATGAAGTGCGAGATGGACGACCTGCAAAAAAACAAGCTTTCAACCTACATAATACACAACTATGAAGGCGCGGAAGAAATACTTGGAGAGATTAGAGAGCAGATAAGCAAGCTCGACAAAAAGATAGTCGACAAGTATTTGATAAAAGAACATACATCCATGCCATAAAAATAAAAAAGATATGATAGCGATATGCAAAAGGCCTACAAAAAGGCTTGTAAAAGGAGTTCGATACGAGGTAGACAGCATCTGGAACGACGGAACCAGCCAAAGATGGGTCGAAGGAAAGATTGCCATAAAAGACGTAGGGCGGTTTTCCGTAGAAAACTTCGTTGACGAAAACGGCAAGGCGCTTCCTAGGATAAAAATAGTAAAGCCTGTAGTGCACCAGCAAAGGATCGTTTTTTCGGATTTGAAAGAAGGAGAAATATTGGTATGCGATTCCGAAAACTACAAGACGCTCTTAAAAGGCGGCATGTATAGAATAGAAAAACTTGTTTCCGAGACTACAGAGCTAGTCGGATGGGACGGAACAAAGCGATATTACAAAGAAGAACATGTCAAGTTCGAAGGAGTGAGCAGAAAGCTAAAATTCAACAATTGGAATTTCAGAAAGCTAAGTCCAGAAGAGTCTAGAGAGATAGGCTTAAACTCTTTGCTCAACGGCGAGGAAGCGCCGGTAATAAAGTCTAATAAAATAAAAAAGATAGACTTGATGGCGAACAAAAGCGCTGTTCTTATAGAAGCGCTGGCAAGGTCTATAGTAGATCCAAACCGGCACCATCTTACGATACCGGAATGGGCATGCGAGAAAGTAGCGCCAAAGCTTTCGCTGGAAAAAGAGGACTTTGACTACCTTTTGGATTTGTCGCTTAGGGAAATACTCGATTTAATGAAAAAATAGAAAATAAAAATCCTCTGATTTCTCAGAGGATTTTTTTATTTTACTTCCAGCACGTATTGTCCTGGATATGCCTTGAAGTCTTCTTTTACCATTATCGTTATGACGGTAAGAGTGAATTCGTTGTCTCCTGGCTTAAGAAAGCATACTACGTTTAAGTTGTTCGACCGGTTTCGTATTACAAACCTGTTTGGCTCGCCTGCCTTTACTCCTTTTGTCGGGTAGTCGTCTTCGTTCTGGTAGATGTCGAGCTGGTCCTGCATAAGCGCTATGGTAAGCTCTTCTATCGCAAGCTCTACGGTATCGATTATGTCGCCGTCGGTGATCATCTTGTCTCCAATACCATGTCTCCATTGGCGGTCTGCTGCGTGAGGCGGCTTTTCGATCTCGATTCGGATCTCTACTGGCTGCTTTATGTATCCTATCTCGATAGGCTTTCTCGTAGACATAGCTCTTCTGTCTATGTATGGCATGTTGAATGCCTCGAATAATAATAAGTGTTTCATAGATGTATATATTAATAAACTTATTCTGTTTTTTTGATAAAATATGCATGGAAAACGACGAACTGTATAAAAATCTAGTAATTCTTTTGAAGATGTTCAAAAACAGGCCATACCATTTGGCAAAATATCTGATAGAGAATTCTGCACTGAATAGCGATTTTGCTAAAAATATTTCAGAAAACGGAAAGCTAAAAGGAATGTCTGAAGAAAGCGGCACGCCAAAGCAGCCTATATATTTCATGGACATATCAAAGATGAACGATTATTATAGCTCTTTCTCGGAAGAAATAAACTCTTTGGAAAGCGGAAAGACTCCTGCCGAAATAGAGTCTGAAATGAACCAAAAACTGGACTCACTTATCTTTTCAGAAAAGTATGAAGAAGCTTCTAGGCTAAGAGACTATATGGTAAAAAACAAAATAAAAAGAATAAAATAGAAAACTTTAATCAATAACTAAATATAAATAACATCACTCTAAAAAATATAAATATGAACAACACAATCGCAAACGAAGAATTTGCCTACTTATTTGAAGAAAATTCTTTCACTACCAAAAATGGTAAAATAAACAAAAACGCACAAAAGACAGCCGAACACCTGGAATTAGAAGCGCTTTATAATCAATTCGAAGCTAGAGTCCCAGAAAGAGGATCTATATCTCCATCAGTATACGTTGGCCACAGAGGCGACCAATACCTTTTCGAAGTTGCTGGATACAAAGACTACGTAAGAGTAGACGACAAGCCAAACGAAGCTAGATATTTAAGGAATATCGAAGTTGGCGAAATAATAGACGTAATCGTTGCAGAAGTAAACGAGAAAAACTATATGATCAGAGGAAGCATCGCGACTCTTTATGAGTCTAGAGCGCACGCAAACCTTAAATCTTTAGAAGAAGGAGAATCTGTTACCGTTTTCGTAAAAGCTCTTAACCCAGCAGGATACGAAGTAGAAATCTACAACGGAGGAGTTACCCTTCCAGGATTCATGCCAAACACTTTAGCAGGAATCAACAAGCTTGTCGATTCAACTTCTATCGTAGGATCTACTTTCGAAGTAATGATCGAGTCTTTCTCAGAACAAGAAGGAACTTATATCGTGAGCAGAAGAAAATACCTTCACTCTCTTATGCCAGTGGCTATCAAAGAGCTTGATCCACAGACTCTTTATAGCGGACACGTTACTGGAACAGCTCCTTTCGGCGTATTCGTAGAGTTCAACGAATGCTTGACTGGTATGATCCACAAAGCAAACGTGCATACTGACTGGCAAGAAAGGCTTGCTGATATCAAGCCTGGGTTCGAGATCGAGTTCTACGTGAAAGAAATCATCAAAGACAAGATTATCCTTACTCAGATTTTGAGAGAAACCCTTTGGGACAACATCAAAAACGGCCAAGTATTGGATGGCGTAGTAAAAGACACCAAGCAGTTTGGTACTTTAATCAACCTTGACGCAGAGACTGTTGGATTGATCCACACATCTGAAATGGACAAACTTGGCAAAAGGTTCACTCCTGGACAAGAGCTTAAAGTGAAAGTTCTATCTGTCGATCGAATGAGCAGAAAAATATTTTTGACCGTTGGTTAAGAATATGAAAACAAAAAGCCTCAGAGAAATCTGAGGCTTTTTTTGTTTATATCTTTTCAAAAGAAAGATTGAAGAAGTATTCGTAAGAGTATAGAGAGCTTGGCCTTTCTTGTCCAAAAGTAATCTTGGCATATCCGCCATCTGATGAAATCTCGGCCTGAAACTTTGTAAGCTTGTTAGATGGTGCTACTATGTTAGGATTCCATGAATTTGCGTATCTAAGAAGGCTTTGTGTGCTCAATTCTTTGTAGTAGACATACAAGTCTATGCTAGATATTTTGTATCTATCTATTACGTTGTTGTTTATGTAGTTGTTTACTGCAGTATTGACGTCGTTGTAAGAGTTCATTCCGGTTCTTATTCCTTCAAAAGTCCTAAACCTCTTCAATTCAGCGAAGATATAGCCAGACAATATGCCTTTAAGGTTTATGTCGATGTTCCATGTAGTCAGGTTTTCCTTTGTGTATTCTGTTTGCTTTGGATCGAGGCTGAGAATCTGGTTTTTTTCTTTGTCGATAGGAGCAGAATAAGCATAGGATTTTAGAGTATTCTCTACTGATAGGTCAAGCTGCTCGCCGTTTGGCATCTGATAGTATATTATTTCCTGCATGCCTATAAGAACGCTGTCTTCTATCTCGAGCATCTTCGCGCCGAAGAAATTGCTTTCCTCTACCATGTTGTAGGTTCCGTATACTGGATTATGCTCAAATTCAGGCGATATGTAGCTTCTTCTCATTGTATTTATAGGTTTTGGTTTTTTGTCTGAATATAAGACCTTCCTATGGCGAAGTTTTCCTTTTCAAAGCTTTTTAGCACTCTGTCTACGTTGTCTATATCTTTGCTTCTGGCACCTCTAGTGTCTTTAAAGTCGCTTTCTTTTGCCATCGTCGTTTCAAAGTGGTATCCTTGGTCCCATGTAGACCTGAATATGAAGAAGTCCATAAAAGTGTATCCAAACTCGTCAAGCATAGGATATATAGAGTTGGTCTGAAGCTTTAGAACGCTTCCGTTCCTGTTTACTTTCCTTGCTCTTCTCTCAAGCATAAGCCCAAAGTCTGTAAGGTCTGTATCGAACTTGTAGTTTCCATACAAAGGATTGTAGAAAGAAGATTCTTTTTTCGCGTAGGCGGTTTGGCTATAGAAAGACATATCAAAAATTTGTTTTATTATATATTAAAATCACAGCGTCGTATAGCTAAACGTTCCGTCTATTGAAATTGGAGCGCCTGAGTTTACAATATAGTAGCCTGCGCTAGATATAGATCCAGCAGAATCCATCACTTTTATATCAAAGACAAGATTGGTTCCGGTAGTGTCTGCGAAAGAATAGCTGTTCGAAGTCGTGAAAGACTGCGCATGCTCTTCAGTATCATAGCTAGTCGCCTCAGAATAGGTAAACGACCATTGGAACGGAGGATTTAGACCAGTCGCGCCAAGAGCTATCTGTATTTCTCCAGTAGAAAGGTCTATCATTTCCATAGAAAGTGTTGGCTTTATGGTAGATATGTCGAGCATTAGGTCTCCATGCGACGACTTGTACTTTACAGAAAGAATGTTGTAGTTTCTTAGAGCACCAATTTCTGCCTGAGTCCTGTCATACTCTAAAAAGTCGCTGTATATAGAATCTATGGCATATTCAGAGCTTGCTGGAAGCGTTTCGAATATAAAGTCTATTCCTTCAAAAATGCTTTCGTCTAAAATTATAGAAGTTATCTGGTCATAGAACGATGGTGCGACAAAATCTGAGTTGCTGTCGAACGCCGGCTTGGTCGCGGTGTTATGCGAGACCCATTTTTTTCCGTCGTATCTTATGCTCGATTGCATGTCGCTTACATACAAAACGTCGTTTTCCTGTGGTTGCGAATAAGACCAAGCAAGAAAAGGATTGCCCAAAGAGATGTTCCATCCAGGAACAGAAGCGGTGCTAGACGCCGCTATAAAGTTTCCAGAGACTAGAAGCCCTTTTGTCACTGTAGCGATGCTGTTTCTTTTGTAGAATACAGAAGATGTTCCTGCTATAGAATATGTTCCTGACCATGTTCCGGTCGGAGACGATCCTACTAGATATCTGTCACCTTCAAGTGCTCCTGGTCCCCATGCGTATGGCAGCGATGTCGATTGCGTTGCTAATGTAGCAGGAGTATTGGTCCTAGTGGCAACCGATCCGATTTCTCTTGTCTCTGAAGCAGTCGGCGCGGTAGCATCGATTAGAGGATTTTTATGAACTGTGAATAGAGTATTGGCAGAATACGAATACGACGCACCAGGATATATCCTATAGGTCTTCTCTATAGAAGTGCCGTTTTTCTCAAATCTGAATATCAGGTCTTGCACGGCTTCTAGATTCAGCGCTATCTGCATCTCGTTGTAGGAAGTGGCGTTGTCTTTTTTGAAAAGCTCGATGTCGTAGAACAAAGGAACATAGTTTCCGCCAAATCTGAATATAGTGTCGTTTACTATGTTTTGTCCGCCATGGTAGTTCTTGCCTACCATTGGAGTGTCAAGGTTCTGCTCTATAGAAGTCGCTATATGCGTCTTGTTGAAGTAGTTTAGCTCGTTCAAGCTCTCTATCTTGCCATCGTTCAATACTTTGGAAGGCTTCAGTCCCGATACTTCTATCTGGTCTATCTGCAAAGAATTTACTTTTATGTCGAGCCTTTCTGGCTTCTCTGCGAAAAGTATATAAGGAAGGCTTTCTATGTTTTCAAAATTGTAGCTTTTCGTTCCGCCATTCGCGTCGATGACTACATAGCTGATATAGTCTGAAAAGTCATGCTTGTTTGAAAGGTTGTTTAGCGCTGATATAAAATTCGCCGCGGTAAGCTTTTTGTTCAAAGAAACATACAGTTCGTCTCGATCGGAGTTGCTGAGGTTTGATATAGTGTTGTCGTTTATTGCGATATTCACAAAGACGTTCTTCCATCTTTCGTTTATATAGATGGTTATTCCGTTCTCTAAAGTAGATTCCCACTGGTTCGACACTATCTGATAGTATTCGTTGTTCATCCTTATAAGAGGATTTGAGTTTGGCTGATAGTTGAAGCCGGTGTCCGCGACAAAGCTATAAAGCCTGTCCCATAGGTTGGAAATGCCAGGCTCTTCGCCGCTGCTTATAGTAGTGGCCAAGCTGTTCGATATGTAAAGTATCTCGTTGTGTGCTATATAAGTCTTCGGTGCGTATGTCGCGCTTGGGTTCCATATCTGTATCTCGTTCCATCTCGTAGAGCCGGCGTCGACAGGGTCTATCTTTTCCCAGTACTTTTGCCAAGAATTTGAGGCGTTCATAAACTCCTGCACATAGTTGGGTGGATATATGTTGTTGTCTAGAGTAGACTTATAGTAGTCGCCTCGGTAAAGAACTATCGATCCTTCCGAATATCCTATATGCGAGATTTCGCCATTGGTGTCTCTTGTCAGCCTAGAATTCGTCTTGTATGCTATGATAGGATTCCAAAAGTCGATTGGCTTGTCGTAGCCGTTGAACGTATAGAAGTCACCGCTGCTGTAGACCACTGATTTTGAAAGCACGTCAGATCCTTTTTGGTAGTAGTTGTTTTGGCTGTTCAGAGGATTGAACATTATCATGTCGCTGTCGATATAGTATTCCCATTCGTCGTCTAAGTTGTAAGGCAGTGCCTTTATCTGCAAAGAGTTTTTGTTGACAGTCGGCATAGTGGTCTTGCTGTCTTTTTTTGCTTTGTAGAGAATGTCGTTGTAGGCGACTATGTCGCCTTGCTTATAGTCTTTGTCCATCTTCCATTCGTCTATGACGTCCCATCGCATGCCATTGCTTTTTTGCGATAGCAGTATGCTGAACTTATATCCGTCGAACTTGTTGGACGTCTTTGTGTTTATCGTGTCTATCTGGCCGCTTGAATTCTTCTTTATGCTGTCTACCTCGCTAATAGCAAACTTTATTCCTCTGAAAAGAGTTATGTTTGGTATGATGCTGTCTCCTGCAGAGAACAAGGAATACTTTCTAGCGTTCTTGACTATCTGGTTAGAAAGAAATGTCGTCTTTCTGTCAAAGAACCAAGAAAAGTAGTCGAAGTCGTATTTTTTAGAAGAAGTTCCATCATAGTACTCGTCTGTTCCTAGGTATTTTTCAAAGTCAAAGTAAAACCTGCTCAATCCAAGCGGGTCGTTGTTCTCGACATGAAGAGTGTGGTGCAGATACGAGAAGGTTGAAGAGTTTATCGTATAGAAATAGTCTAGGTTTCTTTCTCCTCTGTTTGGGTCTGGATCGAACGGGTTGGTGCTTCTGTTGTAGTCTTCAAACCTTATAGAATTGTTTAGAGCGTAAGGATAGTCGTTGGCACCAAGCGAGTTTTCGAATGCCCATCTGCAATGCACCGAGTTCTTTCTCCATATAGGAGAAACGTCGTCGCCTACTATCTTGAAAGTTTCATGGTTTGCGGTATACTCTGAAGATACTGGTATGTGAACGACCTTATTCTTGTATTTGAAGTCGTCAAGCTCTTTAGGATGAGTCGTGCTGTTTAGGTTGCTCATGTAAAGCTTGGTCTCTTCAGTATCGGTAATCTCGCTTTCCTTTTCGTATTCGAACTTGGAATATTCGGTGTCCACGATCTTGTCGTCGAAGTCTTTTATGTCGGATAGCGAAAGCCTGTATATCTTGAACTTCTTCGGTGGATTTTCTCCGTCTACTATGAAGCTGACTTTCTTGGTGTAAGAAGAGTCTGGTTTGTTTATCCAGTATTCGTATTCGTTTTGGTAGAACTTGAAAGCGTAGTCGCTGTGTATCTTTATGACGCCGTCTTCTTTTACCAAGTTGTGGTGCGTTCCGTCGATTTCTATCAGCCAAAGATCTGCAAGGTCGAAGTCTGCTATATCAAACGCGGTGCCGTCATATCCGACAAGATTTTTGGTCAAAGAGTCTACATAGCCTATGTTCTTGTTCAAAAGAGCTTGCTTTCCTTCTAGGTCGATGCTGGATATTATCCTCCACTTCGTTACATAGGTTGGCGTTATCTCTTGCGTTATCACGGTTCCGCTAGTAAGAGGCTTTTCTTGGAATTCCTCGATTTCTGCTCTCATCGCGATTGGCGTTTCTTTGCTTCTGGTGCTTAGAGTCGTTTGTCTGGCCTCTTGTCCAGGATTTTGGTTCTTGCTGACTATTGGCTTAAGAGAAAGCTTTGCTTGCTTTTCTACAAACTTCTCTACTTTGTAGTATTCGCCGTCGTATTCGACATAGAAAGGCTTTTCGTCAGACCATCCGTCCGAAAAAGGATCTCCTGTTGGGGATTCTAAAAGGTTTCCTGCCATTATAGAAGCGTCTGCTTTTATCGATGGCGGGTTGTATGGTGACATAGTCTTCACCAAGTCCATTTCTTCTAGATAGAATCCGTAGTATCTGTTTATAGACCACTTTCTAAGCGAGCTTTCTGTTGCCGGCGTGTCGTCGAAAAGAAAAGAAAAGTTTATTATGTTAGGATATATGACTTTGTTGTTCTTGAATCCGTCAAGAACGAACTTTTCAAACTCGAATATTTCTTTTTCGCTTCTTAGATATTCGTCCAAAAACAAAGATTTGGAAGTGTATCCACCTGATTCATAGTCTATTCCGTTCCATTGCGAAAACTCTAGCTTCTCAAAGTTTATCTCTACAGCTGAATCAGGAAAGTATTCGTTGTTTAGAAAGCATTTTTCTATCCATTCGCCAAGGCTAGTGTTCTTGGTCATGTCGAATAGCTTTACTGTCTTGAAGCTGTCGAATATCTCGTCTTTTATGTTGTTCCTGTCTAATTTTATCATGCCTGCTCCATCGACTCTAAACACGACAAAGTATTTTGGTAGGCTTCCTTTGGATATGTGAAGAGGAGCGAAATACTCGAACTCTTCTTTGTAGTCTTTGTTGCTTGCTATGTTTCTTGCGCCATACTGGTATATCTCGTCGTATTGGCTTGCGAAGCTGTCGGTCATCGATTCTGAGTCGCTTTCGTACTTTATCGCGAAGGCTGTCTCCGCAGGAAATCCTTTGAAGAAATAAGGAACCAACTCGTCAAAATAGTTGTTCTTGTTGAACGGCATCTTCTTAAGCTTCGTGACAGAAAGCTCTGGAGTAGAGTCTATGCTGTCTAGGCTAAGGCTATAGTCGCTCTCTACCACGACTTTAACGTTTGTAGTCAAACCTGCGTTGGTTCTAAGTGTCGCGAAACTTTTCATTTATTTCTTAATTTTTTTAGATTTAGAGGCGGATATTGCGAAAGCTTGCACTTCTTAGCGCGAATTGTATTGGCCTAAAGCTGTCTTTGATAGATTTGGTCACGTAAGGAGTGTTGTTTGAATCTGGCCTTTTGAATATGACTTTGTTTCTGTTTATGTTGAACTTGATGGTGAACGTGAACGGCCTGTTTTCCGCTTCGTTCTCTAGCGCGAACTTTACTTTCTTGATATGCTTAACAGTGTCTTTAGAGTTGTTGAAATTCACGTATTTATAGTTAAGCCCGTTTTGGTTAGAGTCAAGCGAGTTAAGCTTGAAGTAGATGTTAAGCGGTACTATAATAGAGCTGCTTTCTCCCGACTTCAAGGTGTATATCTTGTCCGAGTTGGTCTCTGCCAAGTCGTCAAGGTCTTTTGTGACTGGGTGTATAGTAGTAAGAAGCTTCGTGGTGGAGCTTACGGTTACGTTAGTGTCAAGCCACTTGGAGTTTTCTAGCACAGACTTGTTGTTTCCTACAAAAGAAAGGATGGTAGTCTCGTTGTATCCTAGGTTGTATTCAGGAGACGATAGCACTTTTGTTAGCGAGTTGTATGTAATAGTGTTTTTAGTTTTGTTTGCTGTTACATCTGCTGATTTTGTATCTAACTTTGTGTTGAACGCGTTTCCTATGTTCTCGCCCATCTTGTTGACGCTGTTAGAAGTAATCGATGTATAGTTTACCGACCAGATAAACTGGTTGTTGATTTGAGTTCTTGTCTGTCCAGAAGTTTCGGTGGTTATAAGCTCGTCATGGTCGTTTACCCAGAATACTTGCGGCGAATTCGAGTTGTATGCGGTAGAGTTCGACAAATAGTTTTTGTCTGAAAGAAGCCCTAGTGGAGAGTCTGTCGATATGTTCTTTACTTTCACTACAAAGTCTTTTATGACATAAACATTGTTAGAGTAGACCCTTCCCGTAGGAACTCCCGTTGCCTTGTATGGATCTAGATAGTCTTCGCACTCGATAGTGAAAGTAGTCTCTGATCCGTTGGAAACGACAAACTCTTCGTTGTTTCTAAGAATGACGATTTCAAGCTCACCTTTTGCTTTTTTGATCTTCTCTTCCAATCCTTTGATTTTGTCTTCTAGCTTTTTTAGATATTCATAAAGGTCTAGCGCGACTCCGTTTTCGTCTTTGAATCCTGAAAGTATCTTGTCAGAATCGTGGTGATATGTCTTGTTGTTTAGAGTGACCGTGTCTGAAAGATGCTCGTCTAGTCCTTTTGTGGCCAGCTCTGAGTCCATCCTGTTTTTCAAGTCTTCTTTTGTCGCTTCTTTCAATATAAAGTCGTTGTCGTTCAAGACGTTGTTCAAGTCGTCTGGAAAAGCGATGGCTAATATTTCAGACCAGTCTGATTCTACTGCCGATTCTGGCCATCCTGCCTCGGAGATAGACTTGATGCGTATCTCTATGTTTTCGTTGGACTGAAGCGCTAGGTCAAGCTGGTTGATGTTTGGAGTGTCCGCGGCAGACAGGTCTTCTGTAGACCAAGAATATTGTCCTGTTCCTTTGTCAAAAACCCTCTTTTTCGTGTCTGTCTTCATTTCGATCCAGTTTGAGAAAGAAGCGGTCTTTTGCGTGCCGTCTACTTTGAAGGTCTCTATAGGAGTTTCTTTTCCGTCTTTACTTACGTATCTGTATTGTATCCTGAACTGGACTATTTCTTGAGGGTTTGTTCCTCTTGATATGGCAGCGCTAGGTATTGTCCAGAATCCTCTTACTCTGAACTTAGGCTCTACCTTGGACATAGGGTTTCTCGATATGTCTATTATTTCTTGAGTAAGCGTAGCTGCTAGCCTTGATTTGCTTTCTTTCTTCTTTATAAGCTCTTGAACTTCAAGGCTTGATTGCTTTTTAGAAGAGTCGGATTGGTATTTTTCTACTTTGGCACTTTTGTTCTTGTCCATTATCGCTTGCTGCAATTGAGAAACTTCTGACTTAAGCGTTTGAAGCTGGTTGTGCTTTTGCTTTATAGTGTTAGAGTCCGCCGTGTCGGTCAAGTGCTTGTTTATCTGAACCACTTTGAAGTTGCTCGCGACAAGAGCAGGCGCTTCTGGAACAACCGCTAATTTGTTAGGCACTTTTTTTGCGACTAGGTCGTGCAGAACTGTTCCATAGTCATAAACAAATCCTGTGTAGAATTGTTCCATGGTAGTTCCGTTGTCTGAAGAGTTCGCGCTAAGCCTAAGGTCGTTAGACCAATATCCTGTTCCTGGGCTCCAAGTCCTGCAGATAAGGTTGTTGTCTGTGTTTAAAGCCTTCGCGAAAACGACGTTTCTTTCGTTGTATCCAATGCTTATCCTTATCCTCTTATTGTAGACGATAGGCGAGTATATCTTAAGCGCGCCAATCCCTACAGGTATAGCTTCCATTCCCTCTACCTTTTCGAATCTGGCTCTTGGGCTTGACTCTGATGTAGATATCTCGATAACCTTGTATCTGGTCGACGTCTGGTTTCTGTTTATTATGACTTCACTGCCCACTGAAAGCTTTTGAATGCTGTTTGTAGAGATGTTTAGATAGTCTAGTGTGTCTAGAACATAAAAAAGCTTTCTGTTAAGCCTGTCTTCTTGTATTCTTAGAACCGAAAAGTTTCCTTCGTATAGCAGCTCGTTAGGCTCTAGGTCGAATACCTGCTCGTCAAGCTTAGGGTTTGTTGGAGATGTTACTCCAGGAGTCGTCCTGTGCCAGTTTTCAAAGTCCGTTATCACGATTGTAGAGTTCGCTCTAAAAAGCTGGTTGAACGAGTTTAAAGCAGATTGACCAGCGCTGGTTATTGCTCCGTTTGCGTCTTTGTCAAAATCGACGATGTATCTTCTAACAAGAACTTTTCTTACGTTGTTCTCTACTTGCCCGTCTAGGTCTATCTCTACAGATAGCATTGGGTTGAGCATAGAGTCGAAGAACCAGTTGTTGGTTGCCTTGAAAGAGTTTACCGTTCCAAGCCCGCGAATTGGTGCTGGCTCCCTGTTCAAGTCTACAGTTATCAGCTTCTTGAAAGTGTTTGGAGATGTCTGTATTAGAGACCCGGTAGTGTCTATGCTGTATAGAGAGTTGATGTTGTTGTTTAGCCTGTCTATCTCTGCCTTCAAAGAATTGACAGACGGTATTGCGAAGTTTCTCAAAACTCCGTTGTCGTCGAATATCTGAACGTTGACCGATGGCTCGGTGGTCGTAGCGACAGTGTTTATTTTTGTAAGTATGTCAACTATGTTTTTGTTGAATGTTATTACTTGATCTGCTACTTTAGGAAATGAGCTCTGTATTGCCATTAGAATCTATTGATTTTTTAGTATATATTAAATGTTGCCTTTTTCTTTCGACATTAGAGAATATTTTTGTATATTTGTAGACTTGAGAGTTTGAATGCATATCTTAAACATTATATTTACACTATGATAGATCAATTGAAAAACAGAATTAAAGAAGCTAACGAAGCTTACAGAATTGGAAAGCCCCTTATGTCGGATTCAGAATATGACATTCTCGTAGAAGAATTGTCAGAAATGTCTCCTGAAGACGAATTGCTTTCCGTAGTAGGGCATGAAATATTAGACGAGACTAGAAAGGCTCGCCTTCCTATTGCTATGGCGTCTATGAACAAAATAAAAACGCTTGACGAAATCAAAGATTGGCAGCGGCTTAAGCTTATTCCAAACTCTGCAGAAATCATCTGCACTCCTAAATACGATGGACTTTCTTTGTGCGTAGACGAAAGCTCGAGCGAAGCGATCACTCGCGGAGACGGCGTTTATGGCCAACGCTCAAACGAGCACTACAAACTAATCGGAAACCATTTGTCTGGCGGCGACGCGTTCTCGCATACTTATGGCGAGGTCGTTATGCCTAAAAAAGCCTTCGCGGACAAATACTCAAGCGACTTCGCGAATCCAAGAAACTTGGTCGCGGGCTTGATAAACTCAAAATCAATATCAGAGTCGCTAAAAGACTGCAACTTCATCAAATACGGAGCCGCGCAGAAACCAGGAAGCCATTTTGCGACCAAGCAGCAGGTATTAGACGAGCTGAACCGCAACCAAGAGGAAAAAGTTCCTTATCATGTTTGTGGAATACTAGACTTGTCAGAAGAATTGCTTGTCTCTTTGTTCAAAGAATGGTCAGAAGAATATGAGATTGACGGAATCATCTTAGAAGTAAACAGCTTGGCGACGCAAGAGTCGCTAGGCCGCGAGACATCGTCTGGAAATCCAGTATGGGCTCGCGCGTTCAAGCACGAAAGCTTCGAGCAATCTGCTGAGACGGAAGTTTTGGATATTGAGTGGAATATTTCAAAAAACTCCTTATTGAAGCCAGTCGCGATAGTCAAACCAATAAATTTGGATGGAGTTGTTGTCAGTAGATGCACTTTAAATAATGCTCGTTTTGTAAAAGATATGGGAATCGGTATCGGTGCAAAAGTTGTAATTCGAAGATCTGGTTTAGTAATTCCTAAGATAGTTGATGTATTAGAAGTAGTTGAATTTATAGAACCAACTATTGAAGGTGTTGAGATTGGTTGGAATGATGCTGGTATTGAGTTAGTAACTTTGACCGAAACTGATGAGCAGAAATTAAAAAGTAATATATCCTTCTTTGAAGTTCTTGGTTGTGATAATGTAGGAGAAGGTGTCATTTCTAACTTATATAGTTTTGGATATAAAACTATTGTAGATATCTTGAATCTTAGTATATCTGATTTGGAAAAATTGGATGGATTTGGTAAGCGTAAGGCTAAAATTGTTTTTGAATCAATTGAAAAATCAATTAAGGATGTTCAATTGTCTAAATTACAACATGCGACAAATATATTTGTTGGAATGGGGTCTAAAAAACTTGCTTTACTTGAACATTTTAAAGAAAAACCTACAGTTGAACAAGTTATGGAAATTGGAGGATTTGCTGAAATTTCAGCAAATCTATATGTTGATAATTATGATAGATTTTTTGATTTCATTAAAAATTTACCAGTAACAATTCGAGAGAAAGTTGAAGTGGTTGCTGTTGGTGACGACTTAGTTGATATGGTTGTAGTATATACAGGCATTCGTGATAAAAACTCAGAGGATGTAATTGTTAACAGAGGTGGTAAAGTTAGTAGCTCTGTTAGTAAGAACACAACACATCTTATTTGTAAAGATCCGAATTCCGGTAGTTCCAAACTAGAAAAGGCAAGATTATTGGGAATTAAAATAATGAGTGTTGATGAATTATTGGATTTATTGAAATGATTCTAAAGTTAGAAGATAATCAGATATTAAAAATTATGCCTATAATCAGAAAAGATGGTAGTAAGTGTTTTTCTATACTAGTTTCTTGTATCTTTGTGGATAATAAAGTGATTTATGATGAAGGTGACTTTTTAAATAAATTATATAATAGTCATAGAGATCACCCAAACAAACGGGTTAATTACGCTAAAAAGTATTTACTATCAGTTTGGTATGAAAATAAATTTCATATGGTACTTGTTGGTAAGTCTATACATGATATAATCATTGAAGAATTATCTAAAGGTTCTTATGACTTTAGAGATAATAAACATTTAAAGATTGTTTCAAAGATGATAACTCCATTAGCTGGAATCGGGCCTTTTGTAGATTATAAATCATCACACTTTATTGATTTAGAATGGGATAAACCAGTTAATACTAAAGAAG
>ENA-OSIY01000987-OSIY01000987.1-marine-metagenome-genome-assembly--contig:-NODE-987-length-15579-cov-9.687266_pt1 | contig 15579 bp, 18 predicted proteins | sample MGYA00237884_ERZ534233 | MGnify/ENA primary metagenome ERZ534233 (study PRJEB26412, sample SAMN06343840) | marine metagenome | isolation source: estuarine water | place: USA: Columbia River Estuary... | reverse complement strand
CAAGTAGTATATTGGTTGGAAAATTATAATGTTAATATTATAATTACAGGATTAGATGGTGATTTTGAAAAAAATCCAATTGGTCAAATACTTGAATTAATACCTCATGCAGAAAAATGCACAAAAGTAAATTCACTATGTAATATGTGTAATGATGGAACAGAAGGATGTTTTACCTTTAGAACTGCTGAATCTAAAAATAAAATATTAATTGGTGGAGTTGAATCATATATTCCTGTGTGTAGAAAACATTATCATGAATTGCAAAATTAATTTATAAAAAATTGATTATATATTATATTATGCTAGCAGTTTTAATATTAGTATAATAAAATGAGCAAATGTATAAAAATTGAATCATGGACTGTTAAACAACTTTTACATAAAATAAATAATCGGGAAATAAATAAACCAAAATATCAACGAAAAAAAAAGTGGGATGTAATGCCAAAAAATGATACTACTAATAAACCAAATGAAAAAAATTTTATAGAATTTTTATATGAAACATTACATAGTGTGCATCCAATTACATTTGGAAAAAATAAAGATTCAGCCTATACAAATATAGATGGTAATAATCGAATTAATGCATTATGCCATTTTGTAAATAGACCATTTGATATTTTTCCAGAATATTTGAAAGAATTAAATGAATTTATAAATAAAAACTTTTTAGACAATAATGTGCAAAATGAAATTAAAACAATTTTTAGAGAAATTACATATACAGATATTATGAATTTCAAGTATAAAAATTATTTTAATGATAATAATCATAATGAATTGTATAAAAATTATTTACAAGCAATAAGAGATGAATGTGAATTTTATATCGAAACTATACAAACTAAATTAAAAACAACTAGTGGTGATAATTTTGATAATATAATATTTATAAATGAACCTTTTTTATTGTATTTTTTTTTATAATAGTGTATTATATATACATTATGGACGTCAATTCTTTTTTAACCAAAAATTCTAAAACGATTCAGATTTTACTAATTATCGCAGTTGTTTCGTTCCTTGTGTTCTTTGTTGTAAATCCGATGAAAATTAAGGAAGGTTTGGCTGATTTCGTCGCTCAAACTGGTCCATCAAACGAAGAAGAACCAGTAGGCGATGTTAAAGATCAGATTGAAGTTGAATATTCAGAAGAAGAATTAGCAGGAGCAGAATTCAAAGCTCTTGAAAATGCTAAAGAAATTACGCCTGAAGATCTTCTCCCAAAATCATCTGATGCCAGCGAATTCGATCAAGCCCATCCAGTTGCACAAAATTCTTTGGATTCTAAGAATTTTCTAACAGCCGGGTTCAACGTAGGAATTAACACTGTGTCAAATTCTAATAGGAATTCCAACTTGACACTTAGAGCCGATCCTCCAATTCCTGTAACTCCTACAGGTCCATGGAATCAGTCCACCATCTTACCAGATACTCAACGAAAAACCCTTGATATTTGTTAATAAAAAAAATTGAATTTAAAAAATATAATATACTTTTAAATTAAATTGAGACGTAGGAATATGTCAGGATTAATCGTGTCAAAATCTAGTATCATTACTGGAATTTGTAACGGAAATATCAACAGTATCATCGATGTGGAACAATTTTTCGACAAGCTTGAAATTAATGACTCTATAATAGGAGCAAAATTTCATGGACGCCTACGAGGTACAATCGTAAGCTCAGGATCATTTTATAATCAAATAACACTCGTAGTGTACTCAGAAGAAACAGAAAAACAAGTAAATGTTAAATTATTTGGAAATGGGAATCTTCAATTTAGCGGAATAAAAAGCATTCTTCATGCAGAATCTGCTATTAAGATTATCTTAAAACAACTTTTAGTTACTTTCGGGGAAGAAAAAGTGATTACCAAAGTAAGTGATAATATCATTTATGATAATCTTGATTACTGTCAATTTAATGATGGAAAAATAAAAAAAAGATTTGAAATTATCAAAATATATTCTTATCCTGATGCTTTTGGAAAAATTAAAGTTATCGGAAATAAAAAATGCAGTGATTTTATTATAAATAATGAAATTTGCATCGTGGAAGGTGAATACTTCGTATCTTCTAAATTTATTAATTTAACAAAGAAAATTTTTAACAAATCAGGAGAAGAAATAGGATACGATACTTACCAGTCAAAATACAAAAGAAAAAATGTTATTATCAAAGGCAGAATTATCACAGAAGAATCAGAAAATATTTTTATAGTTACTGATAAATATGGTAATATTTCTGGAAAAATAATAAGAACTTTTTTTAACAAAGAAAAAAATCTTGAAAAAATTACAGATGGAACCCGCGAGTATCTTATTAGCTATGATTGCCTGAGCAAAGAATACAAAAAAAACATGGGCCCTGTCGAAAACGCAATTAAAAATATGAATATATGTATTTCCAATTTAAATATGAAATTCAATATTTCTTATGAGAATAATACTTTTGACAGATCAGAGATGCATAATATTTTTTCTAAACATCAGTATATAACTTCTTATTATAATGAAGATTCTGATTATCAAGGTCTTTCTATAAAACTTTACTACGACGCCAACGATGTATTAACAACAAATATCCCTAAAAAGTCAAGAAAAGTGTCAGTAACTATATTCAGTTCCGGATCGATACTGGTTTCAGGGTGCACTATAAAAAAAGAAATGATATTAGCAAAATCAGATATAGTGAATGTATTGTCTGTCAACTTGGACAATATTATCAAAAAAAACAAAATGATAGTTGATATAGTAAATAAAAATCTGACTATATGGGACATCATTTAATAAAAAAACAAAAACACAATAAAACTAAAAAAGCCAAACAAAAACACAATAAAACTAAAAAAGCCAAACAAATATTTGTTTGGCTTTTTTAGTTTTATTTTTACTTTACGACTTGAAAAAAATAATTAATAATAAAAAAAATATAACTATTGTACTTAATCTATGTTCAATATGATTTTTTCTGTCAATTCTAAAGTGTTGCCTGCAGACATCGCAATTATGGTAATGGGAGACAAAATCAGAACAATCACTGATTTTTACCATGTCAGGGTCTGTAGAAGCTGTAGGAGGTAAAACAGTGTCAGATATTTTTTGCTGACAATGTTCATCATTGTAAAGATTGAAATTGCCTTTATTTTGATATGCTTCTTCTAAGGACGCGTAGTACATGAAGATAGTATATATATATAAAAAAACTTTTACTTTTGTATTTTTATTCAATTATTTTAGATATACAAGAGTAAGTTCAGACTCCATTTATTATTTTATAAAACTATTTCTTTAACTTGATAAAATTAAATTCTATTTTGTTTTAGCTGGTCTACCTCGTTTTTTCTTTGGTTTTTCTACAATTATTTCATCTTCGGAATCATCTGAAATTGCCGATGAAATATCGGAAAAGTCATCATTGCTCAATTTTCTTAAAAGTTCTTCAGATTCCATCGATGGTCCAGACATTTCTTTGGCCCGACTATTTTTTTTAGGACTTCCTTTATTCATAAATCCTGAAAGTATATCTGCTATGTTCCCTCCATTCATGGCTTTTTCAGCAAATAACTTATTAAGATGAAACATAAATGCTGAACCAGATATCATTGTAAGGAGCTTGATTTCGGGACCCATTTCGATGGAACTACCGTATTTACAATATAATTCTTCGAAAACTTCATCATAATCGTCTTGGGACCTCATAACATGAGCACTCCATCCATCAAGATTAGCAGGAGAACTTGGCAAATTCCTATTTACCATTTCTATAGTATTTGCAAAAAATACTAAACCTTGTTTACAATAATTAATCCCATTTTCTACTTCCTTTTCTTTTTTTAATCTAAGAACTTCTGCTTTAATACTTCCAGACGAGTCTTCTGGGCCAAATCTTCTTTGCGAAACCATCCCGCGTTGATTTAAACGTTTAAGCTGAGCAAGATATCTTGCTCTTAAATTTTGTTCTTCTTCAAATGAAATACCAGAATATTCTTCATCTTCTTGCGGATATTCCCCATCTGATACATCATCAATCTCTACTTCCCCGTCAGAATCATCAATTTCTGAAGTTTTTTTATCTTCTTTGGTTGTATTTGCAAGATATTCAAGCCCTACTTCGTCTTCTTGTTCAAAATCAGATTCGATATTATTGTTAGAATTGAAATCGCTTTTTCTTGAAAGAGTCGCATCAATCCCTTGATTATTCTCAGAAAACCCTGGAATATTTAAAGTTTTAGAATTATTATCTCTTTGTATACTTATCGACATCTATTATTTTTAACTACTTTATTTTTTAACTAAAACAGACGCATTAATCGATGATGTTGGTAAGTATAAAACGCAAACTTCCTAAGCTCCCCACAGAGTATTCGAGGATTAACGGATATTCATTCTTAAGATAAATAGTGACCATATTACACAAGTTAGTAGCTTTTGTAAAAAGTAATAAGAATTTTAAATTAAAAACTCCTTGAACTATTTCTTGGCCTCCATTATTAAAAACAGTATTATCTGATTTCCCTAGTATTATTCTTTGATCTGAAAAATCACCTTTATAGCAAAAAATAATTTGTTCCCCGACACTTATAATTTCTACTTTATTTCCAATACCTAAAGAGTTCATATCTTTACAAATTTTTTGAAATTCAGAAGATGGTAATGTTATAGTAGAATTAAATTCAACATCAGGAATTTCTTGCATATTAAATTCTACGTCGAGCAGTCTTATAGTGCTTTCGAAAATTCTACTTTTTTCACTATTTTCCATGCGGACATGGAGGGATGTTTGATCATCTTCAGGGACAAAAAAAGAAATAGTATCACTATTATTTGCTGTTTTGATAATTTTATAAAAATTATTACTATTAATACCTAAAACAGTTTTTTTATCGCATTTATATACTTCAAAAGCTTTTTTTTCTAAAGTAAGGTGGATAAGACATACTTTGCTCCCATCTAGTTCAACGACCTTAATACCGTCAGGCATAAAAATGATGTTAATATCGGACAATAAAACATCTTTGAGAACTTCAAAGAGGATACGCAAGTTAGAAGATTGGACGCTTTGTAGTTCAAGGATATTTCTTGAACCCATTATTAATTATAAGTTAAAATATTTTTTTAACTTATACTTCAAGTTAAAAAATGGGTTTTTTAGGCGCAATCACTATTATTGCCCTGTAAGAAACGCGAGATCTTTTACAAATTCTACATCACAGTTAGAACATTCTTCGACCAGTATTTGTCTAGAAATAAAAAATTTGTAAAGATGGATAAGTTCGTCTGTTTTAATGAAGAATCCTGTATTTTTTTTTAAATAGATATCTATTGTAAATTCTGATTTTTCAAAGATTAACGTTTTATCTTGCCAGAGGAATTGTGATAAAATCATCTTATCAGAAAAATCACACGATTCTCCAATAATAAAAAGATTTTCTTCTAAAGCTTCTACCTTAAAATCTAAAATAATTTTACTTCGTATAATATCATTTAATTTATTTCTGGCCTGATCATGATTATCAAGCAATTCTTCTTCGAGAACGACCGTATCATCGAGGAATGAAAATGTTCCTATCGTATAAAATTCTGTTTCTATTGTTTCTTTTAGCATATTATTATATTGATTTATTTTTTTAACTTTTATATATAATTTTATTTTTTTATGTTATAAAAACATATGGGATCTATACGAGATAATCTAGGATTAAAGATAATACAGGCTTCTACTGGAAATCAGCTTACTCCTTTTAATGGGATATATTTTACAGTCCAAGATTCTATTTCAACTATTAGAAATAAAATAACTGCTTCCTCGAAAGAACCTATAATCACGAGTTCATTTGTAAGTTTATCAGATTCGAAAAATAATTATTATAATACAGTACTTGATGAAAATATTCACACTGTTTACTATCATAATATTGTTGATCATGTTAAATTCGCCGATCTTATAAAGAATCCTTACAAATTTATAGATCAAGGATCTCCCGAATTTAATAATTATTATTCTAAGTTTTCTAAAATTTTTAATTATTTAGAGAAAGAAGACCTTATCAAGCTTATAGATTTTGTTCTCTATAATGGTCTGCCAGATTTGTTTCAAGAACTTAAAGAAAGTTCTAAAAGATTTGAAAAAGACGTCGGTGATCAGAAAAAGGATTTTATTAAAAAATATTCTTTCATCAAACAAAAAGTACCTACAAGTATTGCTAATAAATTAATTGAGCCTGGGATCAATAGTAAATACAAATATAGTTTACTATCAAGCATAGTTTATATCAATGTATCTAAATCACCCATAGATATATATAAAGTTATTAAAGATATAAAATTATCTCAGGATCTGCCTCTAGCTCATACTGTGGATGAACACACATTTAAAGCGATTATCAAAATTTATAAGAATACGAGTAAAGCTCAAGCTGAAGAATGGCTTTTAAACACTAGAAATGGTAATGGTAATATTAATTTAAAACGTCCGAAAGGTCTTACCTTTAAAGTACTTACTAGTTCTGGCGAATACCTAAATGTGCTTTTATCTAAAAAAGATCCTAGGATCACAGTTAGATGCAATTGGAGCATAGATGATAATTCTACCCTTAGCGATATATCAGACTGTATAAAGAATGTTGATAATCTCGCTAATCAGATAAGGAGAATATCAGGGGACGAGATGAATTTAACAAGAAATTTCAGTATTAAATATGCTAAAATATTTTTTCAAATAAAAATTAAACTAAGTATCAAAAAAATTATGAAGAATATAAGTAAGGTAAATAATCTCAAATTACAAGAAAATAGTTCAGCCGAAGGAAATCTAAAATTAGTTTATATCCCGATGAACTATACAATTATAATCAGGGAAAATAAAGGACAAGGGTTAAATATTCATATCTCTGGGCCGCGCAATGAAAATAATGTGGATGATACTATCGATGAAATACTTTATTTGATAATGATTTCTTTAGAAGGAAAAGAAATACCAAAAAATACAAAGGTAGATATAAAAATTTCTCCAGAAAAATTAAGAGATTTTGGAATAGTTGTTGATGTAATTGGGTGTCAAAAGAATAGAAGACCTAGAATTTTAAAAAAAACTGAACATGCTTCTACTTACCATATTGTTAAAGACGAAATTAAGATAGGATGTAATGATGATAAAAAATATAAATATCCAGGATATACAGTGAAAAATGTGGTTTGCTGTTTCTCTAAAGATCAACGAGATAAAGAAGTATTTAAAAGAAATGAAATTATAGTCGAAAAAACTCCAAGAAAAATAATTTTAATAGATGAAAAAATCCTCGCTAAACCAGTAATTATAACAGAAAAAATTTTAGAAGAATACAGATTAGGTATAATTCCAAAAATATTGGAAAAATATTTCACTGACGAATTTAACAGGATAGGGACATCGTATATTGGAGGGGATTCTTTATTGAGTGCTGTCAATTACTGTATAAAATCTGAATTATCAAGAAATAATATTATAGAAAGTATAAATTTAAATTTATTTTTGTCTCTTGAAAATGGTGAAATTAAGAAAAAATTTGAAACTATGACAAAATATAAGGACTATATAAGGCTTGAACCAAATTTAGACCATTCTTATTTACTAGATTTACTTCAAGATACTCTTAAAATAAATATATTAGTTATTTCAAAAAATAAAATAAGTTGTCTTAATTATAGCGATTTTCCTTACTCGAATTTCATTCTTCTTTATAAAAATAAAGGCAATTATGAACCATTAGTTAAAACAATTGATTATCGTACTCTACAAAAAAAATTTAAAGAACAAGAAATATCTCAATTTATAAATATATACAATGAGTCATGTCAGATTAATTATATTGCTATCAATGTAGCACCTCCTTCATTTAATAAAATTTTAAGTTCTGGAATCAAGATTATCGGTCAGGTGGTCAATGCGTATAATAATATATCATTTTTACACACAGAATTTGGAATTTTACCTATACTACCAAGAATAAAAGCTCATAACATTCCAGAAATTAAATTAAATACCGTGTTAAAAACTGCAAAAGCACAAATTAAACTTTTAAGCAAAACTAAGATCCCGCAATATGCTCCTATATCACAAATTATCAATGAAGAAAAAGAAACAATCGGTATACTGACAAAATCAAGAATTGTTATACCAACTAAACCATCATCCCCGGAAAGCGAAGTTCCTATAATAAGTGATATCCAGGCTTTTACCGATATCAATGATATTATACATTCTTCTGGTAAAAATTCAGAGTTAAGAAAAGATTTCGCTAAAATAACTGGTAACTTGGAGCTTTACCAGCGTTTTAGATATACTGTTTCAGAAAATTTGAAAGGGAATCCTGAAATTAAAATTTTATTAAAGAATATAAAAGAATCAACTAGTATTATTTTTTCAGATAAAGTAAATTTTGTCAGAAAAATAATAAAGGAATTATTGGATGATCAAGTTTTAGTTGGAACAATCAGTGTTAAACCTGTTAAAAATATCCCTACAGTAAGAAGAATATGTAAAAAAATAAAAGAAAGTTGCCAAATAGATCCTTATTGCGTATCAAGCAATGATGGGAATTGCTTGCTTTATATAGAAAATGACAAGTATCCTAAAATTATTAAGAGATTAGCATTGGAAATATTAAGCTCGATGGATATTCTAAATAGTACTATTAGAGCTGAATTTCTTGATAAATCAGACTTTATTAAAAGAGACAACGAAATTGTATTACTTACCAAAGAAGATATTCAGCATTATTTCAGAAAAAGTAAAATAAGTTAAAAAAATAAATATTGTATGCAATATGAAGAATATCAATATTGAAATAAATAATACTATTTATAATATAACAATTGGAAGTGATGCATCAGACAATGACTTGATTATTAAAAAATCTGACCCAAATGATATTTGGTTTCATTTTGAAAATATCAGTTCTCCGCATCTAATTCTTGATAAAGTTGATGGTAAAATTTCAAAGAAAGACCTCAAACAGATAGCTTTGCTTTTATTTAATTACAAAAAAAGTGCGCCAACGAATACAAATGTTATTTATACAGAGATAAAAAATGTTAAATTAACAAAAATCCCAGGCTCTGTCAATGTTAAAAATACAAGAATAATTAAATTTTAAAAATTATAATAATTTTTAAAATTATTTTAATGAGATACTTGCAAATTGCGAAGCAGCAGTGTCAAATGCTGGAACACTGAAAATAAATCTTGAATCTACTGATACTTTTTCAGTCGTTGGGAATTTAAATGTCTCGGAAGGACTACTGGACTTCGGTATTTCAGTTTTAATATATCTCGAAGTATTTGGATAATTATTTACAGGATTTAACTGAGAGTAAAGCTGCCCCATTGTAACTTCACTGTTAGAGTGACTGTTTAAAATTTTTTCAACAGGGAACCCATCTAATTTTTTAGCAACTTCACAAAGGATTCTATCTTCAAGCGAATCGCTTTTTTGAAAATCAGAATAGTCTGTAAATTGTTCTTGATTTATTTTTTTCATATACATTTTTTTTAATTCTGCTAAAAATTGGTCAATTTTTTCTTCGCTTGAGATATCAGCATCAACCCTTCTATGATTTGTTCTTAAACAAATATATTCAGAAATAATAGCAACACCTATAATAAAAATAAGATAGATAATAACGCCTTTAATTAAAACATTCAAATTCATTTTTTGTAATACTCTAGTATTACAAAAAAATATTTTACTTTATTATTCAGATATTTGTCTTTTCTTATAACATTTAAAGCATATATCTTTATTGCTCGGAGTTACTCTGGTAACTCTGCAATCTATGCAAAAATATTTAGACTCAGGAGAACATGTAATACAGTACGGTTTAAATTTATTATGATCGCAAATACTTGTCCCTTTGCATGTCCGACAGTTCGATCTTTGAACGTTGTGAGGTTTGCAAAAATTAAAAGGACTACATTCTCTACAAGTAGATTTTTGTTTATTATGAACGCAGTAGCTACTTCCTCCGCCACATACAGGGTCTTTGCAAGTAGATTTCTGGATAGAATGTTTACAGATTTGACTTCCATTGCAAATTTTACAATGAGTTTTCTGTTTATCGTGAGGACAAAGTCTAGAACTATTATAGCAAAATTTGCATTCTTTCCTATTTTTATAAAATTCATTTTTATCTTTATTTTCTTCGCATTTAGAACATTGGATAAAGCCGACAATTTCTATATTTATTTCGAGCTGGGCAGGGGGGACTTCATTTATTTGCTCCATTCTTATTTAATTTATTAAATATTTCTTTAACTCTGTCATAGCCTGAAGTATATAATAGTTCTCTTTGATCAAGTGTTAAGCTAAAATCTAGTGAAAGTCTGATAGCTGATTTTATTTCTATCAATATTATACCATTTTCTCTTGCAAATTTTTTACTAGCTTCGCTGATAACTTTAAATGCCAATTTAAATACGTTATAAAAATAACTTTCGAGGCTGACTAAACTGCTTTCTTCATTTTCTATACTGTTCAGGCAAATGCATATTGTTTCTTTATTTGATACGTTTGGATAATTAACAGGAATATCATTTGTTAAACCCCCATCTATATAAAGGTGACCTTGGTATTCTACAGGAGTAAAAATTAAAGGCAAGTTCATAGAAATTCTTACAGCTAAGTAAACAGGCATATCTGGGTCAAAATTTTTATCGAAGTATCTCGTAGCTTTTTTATTAACATTTGACACACAAATAACCAGGGATTTGCCAGTAATTAAATATAAATTTTTAAATGAAATATTTTCGTCAAGACCTTTATTACGTATAAATTTTTTTAACATATTTTCTAAAAGCTCACCATTATCAAGGCCGAATTTTTCTACCAATATTGATATACTTGTATTTTTTACAGAATTGAAATCAAAATCCCAGAATATCTTCTTAAGTTGTTTGGAACTATAATTAAGAACAATCAATAAGCACATCATAGCTCCTATAGAAGTTCCTACAAATTCATCAAAGTATCTAAAAGTATCTTTATTTTCCTCAAAATACTTTAAAACCCCTATATATGCTATCCCTTTTACAGCTCCTCCGGAAAGAACAAGGCGCGAATATACCATTTATAAAAGCATTCTAAAAATAAATATTTATACAAACTTAAAAAATATAAATTTCTTTAAATATAGTCAAATGACTTTGTCAATAAATTGTTATCACTAAACTTATTAGATGGGACCTGTAGGTCATAATCAGTGATATCACGATCACTTTTACTTTTATTCTTCATATAAATGTTATAAATTGTATCCATATTTCGTTTCAATAAAATATCCCCTTTTTCTAAAATAATAGAATATTTTTTATGCAATGCAGGATTGCTTGGTATATTAATTATATAAGAGTGAAGATAATTAATACATAGCTTATACTGTATATCTGCTGCTTCGTAATTTTGATAAGCATTAACTAAGTTAGTTGTTTTAGGCACATTTTTTTTCATTTCATATTCAGGAAAATTAATTAAAATGTTTTCCACTTGCGGCTGAGGCAGTAATTTTAACTGCATGTCATACTTAATTTGCAATAAATTGTCACATGCTTTCAATGCTGAATTATATGTCTTTTTATTATATTTATAAAAGTCTTTTTTGATAGATTCAAATAAAATTATTAAACTAGCATCCATGTACATATACTTTGGAGAGTAATTTGACGTCCCTAAATTATCTAATTTAGTTAAAAGTCCTTGATTTGTATCTAAATTGCTTTGAATATAAATAAGGACCAAACTTATAGTAAAGGCAATAGCTAATAAGTGGCCTAAATTTACTTTTGTAAGCTGTGTAAAAAAAAATAAAATTCCTATGAAGAGAAATATCACTTTCAAGACAAATTTATTGTCATTCCATAATAAGCTGTCCATTATTTTACTAAATATATAAAAAATTTAGTAAAATAATTATATATAAAAAATTAAACTTTGTTAAAAAATACAAGAAATAAGCTCAATACTATTAAAAGTATTCCTAACGCTACAAGCCTATTATCTTTTGAAAAGATATCTTTTAGATCATCAAGAGAATTAACAAACATTAATTCATCTAAAATTTCCATATAGATTGTCGCTAGATTAGATATAAAGTTTTTTTCTGAGAAATATCTAGTTTTTCTATCTGTGTTTTTCTTTTGACTCAAAGAAGTCAGTCTTTCACTATTCTGTTTAGGATATCTTTTACTCTCTTCTTCTGTAACAATAACAGTTTTTACCGGAGTTTCAGAATATTCAGTGTAGGGGATTTCAACTGGGGGTTCGATTAAATTATTTTCGAATATGTCAAGATCTGATAAAGATGTAGAAGCTTTCGTGTATCCTGAAACTTCTCGGCTTGGAGGTAAATTAATCGGAGGTTCTTCTCTTGACAATTCAGTACTTGATGAAATAGGTTTATATTCATAGTCATCCATCTTTTATTTATTATTTCTAAAATTATTATTGTTAACGTACGCAATAGGAATAATTTTGACTACACAGTTTATAATATCTTCCATGATACTTCTTATAAATGTATAGTAATATAAATTCAATTTTTTGTGTTGTTAAAAAGATTATAAAAGAAGCATTGAAATGCATCTAAGTTATCATATGGTACAACTAATAATTCTTTATAATCAGTTCATTCTTTAAAGTAATACCATTATTAAATGAATTTTTGTTAGTATACTCAATGATATTATATTTACCGAATATTTTTCTAGTTTCTTTGGTGTCTATTTGTGCCATCATCCATTTCACATTTCGGGTGTCAAGCAGTGTAAGTTCATTCTTAAGCTCGGTTATATTAAAAGTCTCATTTTTATTATAATTAAAGGCGTATTTTTTTTCTTCTATGTAAGGTGGATCCAAAAAAACAAAGTCTCCTTGTTTAGCCTCTTTAAGAACTAATTTGTAGTCTTTAGAATAAATTTTTACTTTTTTAAGAATTTGCGATAAATCTCTTAGCTTTTCTTTATATTTTTCAGTGAATATATGAATAGAATTATTGTAAAAAAAATGTTTATACAGTCCTCCAATGTAAAATTTATTTGATAATATTATATTTCCATTGAAACTACAGTAAGTCATCAATAAATACATAACTGTTCTTTTCTTTTTATCAAAATTATCCATATCATTTAATATTTTTTTACAAGTCTTTAATTTATCTTCATTTGATAAAGGTAAAAAAGTTGTTTTGAATAAGTTTATTTCATTTATAATGTATTCTGGATCTTTCTTAATTAGCTTCCAAATGGAAATAATATCCTTGTTAAGGTCATTTAAAATTACTTTTTTTGGCAGAAAATCAAGATAAGCTGCTCCAGTCCCAAGGAATGGCTCAAAGTAAGCTCCTGTAAATTCTGGAATCAATGGAATTATATGTTTTAAATGGTTTGTTTTATTCCCAAGTCTTCTTAAGAATGTTCTCATTCTTTATTACTATCATATATTATTTTTTTTCTTTACATATATTATGATCACGATTGCTACAGATTGTTCAGGGATAGAAGCACCTATAGAAGCACTTATTCAATTGAAATTACCTTTTAAACAGCTTTGGTCTTGTGAAATTGATCAATTTGCAAGACTTTCATCTGATGCAAATTATCCCAAAGCAGAACAAGTTTTTACAGATATGACTTCTAGACAAAATAAAGGTTTACCCCTTGTCGATTTATATGTATGCGGATTTCCTTGCCAATCATTTAGTTTGGCTGGGAAACGTTTGGGTCTAGGCGATCCAAGAACTTCTGTTATACCAAGTATGCTTGAAACGATAAAAGAAAGTAAACCAAAAGTTATAATTCTTGAAAATGTTATAGGTTTTAAAAGCATTGATAATGGAGCTCCATTCGCTCTACTGTTATCAATACTTGAAAAGAATTATAATGTAAATGTAAACATTTATAATACTAAGGATTATGGTCTTCCTCAAAATAGAAAAAGAATTTATTTTGTTGGAATCAGAAAAGACGTCCAAAAAAAAGAATTTATTAAACCAAAAACTGTTAAAATGTTACCATTCGAAGGCATTATAGAAAATAATAATAAGATCGAATCTTCACAGATGCCAGCAATGTATAATAAAAACGTAAAAAAAATCAAAGAAGATACGAAAATATTAACTCCTTATAATTATTACAATCCTGTGCGTAATATTTCTCCTACTATAGTTACACGATGTTCGTATTTTTTCTTGATCAAACAGAATAGGCCTATATCTATTTTAGAATTATTACAATTGCAAGGATTTCCAAAAAAATTTAAAGTAGTTGTAAGTAAGACACAGATTACCAAACAGATTGGCAACAGCATGAGTGTCTGTGTTGTTAAAAAGATTATCAAAGAAGCATTGGATTGCATCTAAGTTATCATATGATACAACTAATAATTCTTTATAATCAGTTCATTTTTTAAAGTAATATTATTACTCTTGTTATACGAGTTCTTATTGATGTATTCTGTGATATTATATTTACTAAATAATTTTCTAGTTTCTTCTGTGTCTATCTGCGTCATCATCCATTTCACATTTCGGATGTCAAGTGATACAAGTTCATTCTTAAGCTCAGATATATCAAAAGCCTCATTTTTATTATAATTAAAGGCGTATTTTTTTTCTTCGAGGTAAGGTGGATCTAAAAAAACAAAGTCCCCTTTTTTAGATTCTTTAAGAACTAATTTGTAGTCCTTAGAATAAATTTTTACTTTTTTAAGAATTTGTGACAATTTTCTATTTTTTTCCTTGTATTTTTCAGTGAATATATGCGTCGAATTTCCACTATATATATGCTCATTTAATCCATATATAAAAAATCCAGTAGTATTTATAATACTACTATTAAAACTACAGTAAGTCATCAATAAATACATAACTGTTCTTTTCTTTTTATCAAAATTATCCATTTCATTTAATATTTTTTTACAAGTCTTTAATTTATCTTCATTAGATAAAGGTAAAAAAGTTGCTTTGAATAAGTTTATTTCATTTATAATGTATTCTGGATCTTTTTTAATTAGCTTCCAAATGGAAATAATATCCTTGTTAAGGTCATTTAAAATTGCCTTTTTAGGAAGTAATTCAAGATAAACTGCACCAGTTCCAAGAAATGGTTCAAAGTAAGTTCCTGTAAATTCTGGAATCAACGGGATTATATGTTTTAAATGGTTTGTTTTATTTCCAGGACGTCGTAAGAATGTTCTCATTGTCTATTACTAACATATATTATTTTATTTACGTGAAAAACCCTTGTAAATAATTATTTACAAGGGTTTTTCTTTTTTTTGGATTTTTTATATTTTTCTTTTTTTTTGTGATTTTATTATAGAGTATCAGCATACTCGAGTGCTTCATTTTTGATATAATGAAATTCATTGTCTTTTCTGAACACTGTATTCCATTTATTTGAATGTTGTTCAGATGTTAAATTATTATAAAATGTATTGGATGTATTGGAAAGCTCTGACTTTACTTCGCTTGAAAGTAATTTACTATCAGGACTATTATAGATTTTTCTGAAAACTTTAGCTATATCTGTAATGTTAGT
>ENA-OSIY01000985-OSIY01000985.1-marine-metagenome-genome-assembly--contig:-NODE-985-length-15597-cov-5.226740_pt1 | contig 15597 bp, 20 predicted proteins | sample MGYA00237884_ERZ534233 | MGnify/ENA primary metagenome ERZ534233 (study PRJEB26412, sample SAMN06343840) | marine metagenome | isolation source: estuarine water | place: USA: Columbia River Estuary... | reverse complement strand
ATAAGCATGAGATTGCTGTCATCAATGCCACTGCTGAAGGTGAATATAGAAAAGCTAAATTGGAAGCTGACTATCAAGTTCATATTAAGCAGTTAGACAACATTGACAATGCAAGCGAACGTCAAAACAGACTTGATCAAATCAATACAGAAAAAGCAAAACAACTTGCTATTATTGATTCTGAAACAAAAGCTCGAGTTGAAGTAATGCAAAAAGAAGTTGACGTTGAAAGACAGCAAAGCGACATTAAAATCAATCAAGCATTCATGATGGCGTTTAACCCAATTTGGGGAGCGGCACTAACTGCGGCACATGCGGCAGGTGCAACATGGAAAGTAGGTATTAACAATTTAAATAAGGCACTAGCAATGTTATCAAAACCAATTATGCCATCGGCACAGAAAGAAGGCGTTGGCGAAGCAAGTAAACCAGATGCTTACCAGCGTGACGAAATCAATGCCACCAGTGGCTTTGGTAAAAACTCTTATGCTTATCAACAGGATGGTGGTGCCAATGATGAAGATCATGAAAGCGATCGTCGCCGTGAACAACAGGTACAGTTTGGTACATGGTATGTTCGTATCAACGGAAAGATTGTCAAAGACAAGCAAGGTCAACCTTACACATTCCGTGGTAAAGCTGCCGCAAACAAAGCCGCATTAACAATGCAGGCCAAGTTATTCAATAAAGACAAAGAGTTTATGTTGACTACTAACCCAAATGATAAATCTCAAGGTGTGTCAGAAGCTGGACCAACTAGTATGTACTATAGCGAAGAACTTGCACAAAAAGTATTTGACTTAAATCCTAACTTAGATGCGTCGGGTAAAGCAGATGCAGTACTTGATGCTGGTTGGCCAATTGCTGTCAAAGATCTAGGTGCAAAGTCTGCCAACGCTAAATTTGCTTATGATGAAGATTTCCCAAGTGACTTTGTGAGCATGTATGCTCAGTTACAAAAACAAGGTGTGGCAGAAGGCGAAAGCAATCGCGAGATGTGGGATCGTGTTCGTAGTAAAGGAACAGTACCGGGCATCGACCGTGAAAAATACACAGAGCGTCCAGGATTAGAAGGCCCGTTTAGTACCAAATCTGGCAAGGTTGTTTACTACGACAAGGCAGAAGGCAAGTACTACGATCCTGGTACCGATTTCTATATTAGTCATGATGACTATCAAGCTATGAACGAGCAAGGTGTAGCGAATGGCAACCTAAAAGAATTTGCGCCAGCAGGCAGTGGCAGCAATGACGGTAATGATGGATTCAATGATGACACACTTAAACGTCTTGCGGCACAGTGGTACAACGGTGATGAAGATCCTAAAGTGGAACAGACTCTAATGGCAGCAGGCTGGGAAATTGGCCAAGATGAAGGCTATGATGATACGCCGGGTGTGTTTGTAGTGCAAGCAGGTGACATCAATGGCAACAGCTACATGAGCTGGTCAGCTGAAGAATTAGAAGGCGTAGCAGAAGCCAGTCTGGCATCCATGCGCGACTACTTTAGTCAGGCGGATAATAATACAGTATCAGTTGATACTGAGTATGGGGCTCCTGAACGTAAAAAACCAGCAAACGTTCCTCCAGAGATTCAAACGTTAATTAATAAAATGTATAGTGTGGGCAAAATCACACCACAGGAATTTGAAATACTAAAACGCTTTCAAGCTAAGACTGGTATGAATGTAGGAATAAAGGAAGCAGATATGACAACCGGAAATCAAGGTTACGACAGTATGTTGGCAGTTATGAAGGCAGTTGATGCTGGACATGATGCTACATTTAACTTGGGCGGAGAACCTATTACATTAAATTATAATGAAGCAAGATTCTTAAGCGGGAAATACAAAGCTTTCTTAAAAGCTGGGCGTCAAGAAGAGTTCTTAAAGTACATGGAAAATCCAATGGCGTTTGATCGTTTGATGAAACAGCTACGTGACTTGATGGACAAGCAAAAGAATTTCCGTGGTAGCGTACCAGGTGAGCGTGGTATAGAAGAAGGTTCACAGCGAGTTGATTCACTTGTTACTAACGGATTAAAAATAATGCGTGGTCCAACAATGGATGATGCCATAGCCGCATTAAAAACTCAAGTTGGCGAAAGAGATTTTAATGAACGTCGTGGTTTCTATAATTTCTATGTTCGACAACTGGTTGATATGTATAGTCAGCAAGGTGTGGCAGAAGGCATTGCCGAAGGCGCTGAACTTAAGAAAGCTAAAAACAAGTACAATCAAGCTGCTAAGGATGCAAATGCTGATCAAGCAGGTGCAGGTAAGAAGATTGACAGTATGAAAAAGAGTCTACGTCAAAAGGATGTGGACAATAAGAAGGAAGTAGCAGAAGGCGTAGCAGAAACTATGACGATGGACGAAGCTAAAAAAGTACTTCGTCAATATGGTGCTGATAACTTCAAAACAACCAGCAATGAATTGCATTTTTATAAAAACGGCAAGCCATTTACATTAGGCTTAACATTAGGCAATGATGGTATTAGACATGTGAGTTTGAGCAGTTTAAATTCAGCTACTCGTAAGCTAAAAGGCCAAGGCGTTGAAGAAGGCATTGTTGATGCAATTAAAACTGGTACAAAGAAAGCATTTAAAGCACTGACTGGCCCAGATGATGAAGAATTGCTACAACGTCTAGAAAAAGAAACTGGTGGTAAGCGTCCTGAAAAGAAAGACTCGTTACCAGCAGTTAAAGAAAACGAATACTGGTGCCAACTAGATCATACAGCAAAGTTAATCCCTGAAGGTTATAAAAAGCTGAGCAGCGGCTACATCACACGTACATAAGGATAAAATGGCCTTTTGTAGACTACCTTGGCAAGGTCTAATGATTACTCCGCGTGGAGACTTTAGACTTTGCGCTCTTACCAATGGTAAACAGTTTAATGCAGGTATGGCAACAGATGAGAATGGTACATTGATGAACATCATGACCCATTCCCCAAACGATGGGCTCAATGGTGAATGGCATCGTGCAGTTCGTCTTAACGATGTTGCCAAAAATGGTGCATTTCATGATATTTGTTCATGTTGTTCTGAACGTGAAGCCGCAACCGGTGGAGATATTAAACATATCAATGCAAGTCGCAGACAGAGCATGGAACACCGCAATCCAAGTACAAACATTGCTTCGCCTACTACATATCAAAACTCTGAAATGGATCAAAATGGTTATGTAAAATGGCAACCAACTACATTAGACATACGTTTTGGAAACTTGTGCAATGCAAAATGTGTACATTGTGGTCCAGGATATTCAAATCAGTGGTATGAAGATTCAGTTGGATTCTTTAATAGTTTAGAAATCCCGGGAATTTGGGGTCATAAGACAATTAAACTGGAACGCAATGCCCATGGAAAAGTATTTGATCCAGCTGAAGTTCGATGGTGGGAAAGTCCAGTCTGGTGGGAAAAGTTTGAAGCAATGCTTCCAACATTAGAACACATCTACATCACTGGTGGTGAGCCAATGATTGTTCCTGCACACGACGAAATGCTTGATCGTATCATTGCCAATGGCCGGGCAAAAGAAATTTATCTTGATTATGATACCAACCTGTCAGTTATCAACGACAAAATTGCTCAGCGTTGGAGTCACTTCAAGCATGTGGAAATTGCAGCCTCCATTGATGCGGCATATGAACCTTATGAATTAATTCGCACTGCTAGCTGGGAAAACTTTAAACGTAACGTCGGCAGAGTAAAAGAATATGAAAAAGATGGGGTTGTTAAATTGCATCGTTTGAGTAGCTGTACTCAAATGTCAACTACACATACCATGTTTGAAACTGAAGATTGGGTACATTCACAAGGTATTCCTTTCCAAGTTAAGTTTGTTGATAGCCCAACTAAACATGCAGTCAGCAGTTTGCCAAGAGCAGCAAAAGAGGAACTGGTTGAACTTTATTCTACTAGAAACACACCAGTTGCCAATACCATTAAAGAATGGTTAATAAATCATTTGGATCCAAAGTTTGAGGATATGAAATCATGTCGAGCATATATCAGACTGATGAATTACCTAGACACTTCTCGAGGAACCAACTGGCGCAAGACTATTCCAGGTACAAGCGATTTATTGAATAAGTATATTATATAAGGAGTTACACTATGATTAAACTAACACTTGAGCATTTACAAGCCTGCTTGCCAGATGCAAAGCCAGCAAATTTAGAAAAGTTTGTGGAAGGCTTTAATGAAACTTTTGAACACTTTGAAATTAATACGCCCGAGCGTATGGCCATGTTTTTGGCTCAAACTGGACACGAGTCGGGTAACTTTGCTACCACAGAAGAAAACTTAAACTATTCAGCCAAGGGTTTAGCTGGTATATTTAAAAAGTATTTCCCCAGTGAAGCAGATGCTACTCCATATGCTCGTAAACCAGAAAAGATTGCCAACAAGGTATACGGTGGACGCATGGGCAATGGTGCAGAATCATCAGGAGAAGGCTACAAGTATCGAGGACGCGGAATTATTCAATTAACTGGCAAAGACAACTACAAAAATTGTGGCAAGGCTCTGGGCCTCGATTTGCTGGCCGAACCAGATTCAGTTGCTAAAAACCCAGTTGCAGTACTAAGTGCCGGTTGGTTCTGGGACACACGCAAATTGAATACCTGGGCTGATAAAGGTGATATACTAACTGTTACTAAAAAGATCAATGGTGGAACCATTGGCCTAGAAGATCGTAAAAAACATTACGAACACATTGTAGAAGTATTACACAGCATCTTTGAAGAAAACGAGTAAATAAACTTAACACGGCCCAAGCCTCTGCGGACTGATCATCCTGGCACGCTTGGGTTTTTCTACGGCTATAAGTATCGTCATGCTCCCAATTATTTTCTACGGCGATGAAGTACTAGACCTGACCAACAACAAGCTGAGAAATCAATACCTGCGGCAGCACATTAAAAACACAGTGAACGCTGTAACACACTTCACTGGTGAGCCTCAAATAGATTCTAGTGCTTTCAAGTACTTCGAAAGTCCACTGGAGTTTAAAACATTTGACGAATTTGAAGAAGGCCAGCAGGGACTGGTCGTCATTGGCCTACATGGAGGCCACAGTCCACTAAAGCTTGAACTCATAACTGATTGGTTTAACAGTAATGAAAACAGGAAACGTGCTTGGCTAGACCCAAAGTGTCACATTGTGTTGGACTATGGACAGGAAGGATTTACAACAGACTTTTTTCCCGTTGTGTGGGATTGGATACATTCAAACAATCTGGACAATCGTGTTATCTATATTAATGGTGCTACCAACGTAGATGCACTATATCAAATGTGGTGTACCAAATTTAGAAACTACCCCAACATGCTGACTGCATGGTATGGCTTCTTTACTAACTGGCTCAGTACCCCAGAAAACATTGTTGTAAAAATCAACAACGAGTATAGATACTTGACTAGTGACATGCCCTTGGCCAGTTGGCAACCAGGTACTCCTAGATATATGTGCCTGAACCGTAGACCCCATCATCATAGAATACTGATTGCAACTCTGCTGGAACACCACAACTTGTTGGACAAGGGTGCAGTGAGTTTACCCCTGGAGTTTTTTGAATCCGAAGTTGCTTGGGACAAAGAGCATTGGGACTTGCCGTATCAATGGTCATTGGTGCAGAATCAAGAGAACGGCACACTTGACTATCTCAATGATTCGTTTTCTAAGCTGTGTGGGAAGCTACCATTGATAGCTGACACAGAAGACTTTGGCACAAATCATGCTATGGATTTGAATGTGGACTTCTATCAACGGTATCCAATAAACATTGTGACCGAAACATTGTTCTTTACATGGAGTGCATTCACCAGTGAGAAAATTTGGAAGCCAATGGTCGCTGGACAAATTTTTATTGTAATGGCCAGTCCTTATTATCTACAAGGGTTACAGGGACTGGGATTTAAAACATTTGGACCTTACATCAATGAATCCTACGACCAAATGACCAACGACGTTGAACGTGCCGAAGCTGTAGCTGAAACAATAAAAGAAATTTGTTCACTTAGTGATAGTAACTTTATGCAATTGTTAGAAAAGTGTAGACCAATTGTAGAACACAATAGGCGCATTGTAATGAGCAAGGAGTCACTTACTCGGCTTGCCTCATTGCAAACTGTTAGCGTGATAGAGCAAAGTTGGCACTACTAAATAGACTAATATTAAAACTACATATTATGAACAACCCTGGAATAATAGATTTTGCTTTTCAAAATTGGAACACGGAGTATGAATGGTGGTGCCCAAACACAGTCCCCGCTGATTTTGTCTATGACGGCGTTAAACATGCTCCATTTACACATGGCACTCAATGGTTTGCTTTAGGCAAGAATCAGTATCATACTAACAAGATTTCAGCATTAAATGCTAAAGTGATTAAAAATGATTTTTTATATAATCATGAAAACGTAAAGTATACTCGTTTGTCCAGCTTGAAAGGGAAGAAGTATATATTTCCTGTTCTGATTAAAGATGTTGATTATTTTAAGGACAACCGGAATTATGGTTTTGATTTTGTAGATCCAGTAGTGTTTGAAGATGTACGAGCAAACAGGGCCCGTATAGTGTTGTTGTTTCCATTAGAAGGCACCAGTGGCGACGCATCTTTTAAAGATGACTTTGAAATATTAAATTCTTGGTGTGTTAAGTATAAGTTAACCAAAGACCAGGTCTACTATGTGCATGGCAATTTTAAAGCACCAGAATTGGCTAAAGACTTTAATTTTACTGCAATACCAATAAATCATTTTATTTGCTGGGTACCAGGTATAAGACAACATACAACTGCGTTTAACCCAGTTGACGGGCAAGATTTATTTTTAAGCTACAATCGCAGGCCAAGACCACATCGCACATTATTGATGTGTGAGCTGATTCGTTCAAAAATACTTGATCGTGGACTTGTCAGTTATTACGGCGATAATGTAAAAGATAGCGTCAGACTAGTTAAACTATACAACCGTCCAGGATTAGAACCTGAGGCAACTATACTAGACAGCATGATTCCCAAAGAAATCGACATGGACTTGGGTGCAAACAATCCAGCATCTAACATAGTAGAAGAACACTATAATAGAACATTTTGTAGTGTTGTGCCTGAAACACTAGATGACAACAATGTTATATTCTTTTCAGAAAAGACTTGGAAAACTATTTCAGTTGGACATCCGTTTATGTTACTGTCAAGTCCTGGTATGCTTCGAGAATTACGCAAAATGGGCTATTACACCTATGGTGCTTGGTGGGACGAAGGTTACGATGTAACAAAAAATCGCGATGATCGCGTCAGGCACATTGTGAATGAATTAAAAAGATTGAGTGCATTTTCAAGAGAACAATTGATTAACATGCGAGTTTCTATGCAACCAGTGATTGAACACAATCAACAACTGTTTAATCAACAATGGACAGCCAATTGTTTTGAGGGTGAAAACCGGCAGCTGTATTGTATTGTAGAAAATATCTGGAATTCTTTTTAATAAATACATACATAATATTAAGGAAATAAATGACAGAAATTAAAATGAACATTAACATTCCGGGATGGAATGGTCGAGAAATTCTTCATAAAATTGGAACTTATGCATCTCAGGTTCCAGAAAATGGTGTTATAATTGAACTTGGTTCATTGTTTGGCAGGTCAACGTACACCCTCGGACATAACAAGCATCCAAGTGTTAAATTATTCACTATTGATCTTTTTATTAAAATTTTATTTGAAAATCATCAACAGGTTGGATTCCATGATGGGAGAACTGCTGGATTGGAAAAAGCAGTGTTTGAAGCAGAAATACTTGAAAACCCAAAACGTATCAATGGTGATAGTATGTTCAAATTGTGGAAAATTTATAACCATGACATTCCAAATTTATTTGGGCAGCGAGGTAACGCTAGTAAAATAGATCCAACAACATTTCCTTATGCGGATATGATTTTTCATGATGCTGGGCACGAATACAATGATATCTACACTGATTTATCGCGATGGTGGCCAAGGCTAAAACATGATGGCGTATTGATCATTGATGATTATGAACCAAGGGATCCATCATTTGCAGGAATGGTTAAGGGAGTTGATCAGTTTGTTGCAGAGAATAATTTAGAAATAGAAATCCTAACTCATAGAAATGTTTTACTGAGAAGAAAGAAATGAAAGTAGCAATGATTGGCCTCGGCAAGCTAGGATTGCCATGTGCAGAAGTAATGGCAGAACACTATGATGTGTGCGGATATGATATTAACCTGGTAGACCCAACACAGACAGTGGCAATTAAGAGTTCAATAGCCGAGGCTGTAACAGGATGTGATTTAATATTTGTTGCAGTACCTACGCCACATGATCCGGCATATGGTGGCAGTTCACCAATTACAGATTTACCACCCAAGGACTTTGATTACAGCATTGTACAACATGTGCTAAGTGAAATTAATCCGCATGTTAATAAGAACCAGCTTGTAGTGCTGATCAGCACAGTGCTGCCAGGTACTGTTCGCAAGCATTTGCAGCCACTTATCACCAACGCACGTTTCATTTATAACCCGTATCTTATTGCCATGGGTAGTGTCAAGTGGGACATGGTTAATCCAGAGTGCCTGATCATTGGTACAGATGATGGCACACGTACAGGTGATGCAGGTTTACTAATTGACTTTTATAAGCCCATCATGGAAAACACACCACAGATTAATGTGGGTACATGGGACGAAGCTGAAGCTATTAAGATTTTTTACAATACGTTTATCTCCGCCAAAATTGGTCTTGTTAATATGATTCAAGACGTAGCAGAAGCCAATGGCAACATCAATGTAGACGTTGTTACAGATGCACTCAAGGCCGCCACACAACGAATTACAGGTCCAAAATATCTAACAGCTGGCATGGGAGATGCAGGTGCGTGTCATCCCCGTGACAACATTGCACTACGTTGGTTAGCAAATGAATATGATTTAGGATATGATTTGTTCCATGCGTTTATGGACAGTCGTGACAAGCAAGCTAAGAAAATGGCTCAACGCCTAATAGACTTGCACCGTGAGACTCGAATGCCGATTGTCATTCATGGCCGTGCATATAAGCCATACGTTGAATACACCATTGGGTCGTATTCAGAACTGGTTGCACATTTTATCACTGAAGCCGGTATTGAGTTTGAATATGCTGATCCACTAACTGGCAACTTTTTTCAGCCACACGAATCAACTATTTTCCTCATGGCGCACAATGCAAAGATTACATACTCGGGCACAGGAGTTGATGTTCATCAGGACGCATTTTATTGCGCAATTCCGCATGGCAGTATAATTGTTGATCCATGGCGAACACTACCAGACATGTATGGCGTCAAGGTCATACACTACGGTAATCCAAAGAAAACAAAATGAAAATTGTATTATGCACAGGCGGATTTGATCCGTTGCACTCAGGCCACATTGCGTATTTTGAAGCTGCTAAAAAATTAGGCGATATACTTGTAGTCGGCTTAAATTCTGATTCATGGTTGGAGCGCAAAAAGGGTCAGGCATTTATGCCATGGAATGAAAGATTATGCATTATTAATAATCTGTTCGTGGTAGATGAGGTTTATTCCTTCAATGATAGAGATGATTCTGCTAGACACTTTATCCAACAAGCAAGAGCACATTATCCCGATGCCGAACTTGTGTTTGCCAATGGCGGGGACAGAACAGCTGAAAACATTCCCGAAATGGATATACAAGATAACAACATTGAATTTGTATTTGGTGTTGGCGGTGAAAACAAAATGAACAGCAGTAGTTGGATACTAGAAGAATGGAAAAGTCCAAAAACACAACGGCCGTGGGGTCACTATCGTGTGCTATACGATGTCGACGGTACTAAAGTAAAGGAACTTACAGTTATGCCGGGCCAAAGTTTAAGTCTACAACGACATAAATTTAGAAAAGAATTTTGGCATGTCAGCTACGGTATATGTGATGTACATCTTGAAATGTCAAGCGGTTACACTTTACCTGCAAGAACCTTGTATCGCCATGGCAGGATTGATATACCAAATAATGAGTGGCACAGGCTCTCTAATCCATATGCAAGCCCATGCAAAATTATTGAAATCCAATTTGGTTCAGCCTGTAGCGAAGACGATATCGAGCGTAAGTCAAGCTAAAGTACTACACACTTATAAGAGTTGCATCCTAAATATCGTTAGGAGAATAATATCATGAGCGGCAACCTATTAAGAAAATACATCGACATTATCAATGACTCTTCCGTTGAAGAAAAGTCAACCAATCCATATGCAATAGGAATGGCAGCGGCAAAAAAGAAATATGGTTACGGAGACAAGCCTGCACACGACTTACCAAAGAAGGTGATTAAAAAGGCACATGAAATTGCAAAAAGTGTTGATGAAGCATGGGACACAGAAACCCAAGTTAGTCCAAGCGAACGTGGCAAGTACGAAGGCAAGACTAAAGCTGAACTGTTACGTGCATACAACAATTTAAAAGCAAGCGGCCCACATCATCAAGGCTCACCTGAATTTGGACGAATGAAAGAGCTAGGGTTTGCAATTAGGGCCAAGAGCAACTGGGGTAATGTAGAATAAAGTCATTGACAAATCTCGTTAATTGTAGTACACTAGCTCTGTATAGTACATTAACCATTGGAGATTTATATGAGCTTTTCCCCCGACCAAATTGCAAAACTAAAGCGGATCATTCAAGAAGGCGTTCAAGTTAAACGTGAAATTGATGACCTTAGTGTGGGTCTAAAAGAGACTGTTGCAGCCATTGCAGAAGAAATGGAAATCAAGCCAGCAGTACTAAACAAAGCAATTACAAAAGCATTCAAGGGCGACTTTGACAAAGACCAATCGGACTTTGAAGCAATGGAAGAAATCCTCGAAGTCACTGGCAACAAGGTGTAATGAACAAACTGTTATCTAGTGTAGGCAACTACATTAGGGAAGACTGGCGGGAAAATCCCTTACGATGTGTATTGGAAATTTTCGCTTGGTTCTTGAGTATTGGCTGTGCATTTACCATGATGCTCACTGTACCTACTCCACCTTTCCTGATCTTGTATCCGTTGTTTATAATACAATGTATAATTTTTGCCTGGGCCGCTCGAACTCGAGGCAGTGTTGGCATGTTGGCCAATTACATATTATTAGTCACAATTGATTCAATTGCCTTGGTCAAAATGTGGATGCAATGACATGGATCAGCGAGTTGTAATACATCATTGGCGCTATGATGATGGTTGGCATACGGAGCCTTCAATTTTACGCAAGCCTGGCCAGGCTGAGCGTGAGTTCCGTGAAGAAATTGTTGGCTGGCACTGCTGGGTGTACTGTGATGACCACCATGAGTTTATTGACTGGATGGAAGAACATTGCCCAGGTGCTGATTGCACAGCTAGATTCAACAGTGGTAATCCAATGGTCACAGTAAATATTACCAATAAGGATGAGGCAGCATATTTCATGCTGAATTTTGATGTCTGACAGATGGCTAAACTATAACCTATACATTGGCGATGCAGTAGAAGAAGATGTATATGCTTGGCTATGCGAAAGCATTGCACCATTGCTTATGACTACACAAGCCGAATACGATTATTATGATATGTATCACGGAGATCGAGATTTATGGATCATGCACTCTACTGATGTAAGTGATGTTAGCGGTAGTGCAAATGATACTATAACACTGCTCAGCTTTAAGAACATAGAAGATGCACTGCTGGCCAAGCTACGGTTTGGAGGCAATATGGGCAGTATATCGTGACCTGGCTTGAGCCAAAGTACGCATTGCGAACAAGCTGGGGACATACTGTCAGCCTCAAAGATCCGTATGCTGATCACAAAGAGTTTGGCCGCTTGGTTTACCCTAAAGCAGTTGATGCTATACTTGAGTGGGCAATAGAAAATTCAAATGGAACTCGTATCAGCTACGACACCTGGAAGTTTAAAACACAACAGGAAGCAGAGGAATTTATAATGCTGTATAAACTAACGTGGGGTGATGTATGAATGATTCTGATTTCTCCCCAATTGATCTTGAAACAATGCTGGGCGAGAGCCTGCAGCCTTGGCAAAAGCAAACACTCAACAATGTTTATGGCGGAATCAAACGTGGACAACTGATGACATTTGCCTCTGGTCGCAACACTGGCAAGTCTACATTTACAATAGCCACACTACAGAAGGCATTACATGATATGGAAATGTTAGATCCAAACTTTGAAGTGCTGACAACTGCTGAAGTTGATGGAGCCCCTTGGTACACCATTGCATGCAGGAAAGAAGTTTCTATTTGGATTCGTGAAAACGGTGTAGAGGATAGTGAGTGGTACAGCCACGTTGACAGCAAGTGGATGATGCATCACTACAACACGTTTGATGTGTCAAGAGATATGTTGGCCATGATCAAACTACGGTGGGGCACATGAGAGTACTAAACAAACGGCTTTGGCCATATCAGTTTAAGATGGCTGTAGAGCATATGGAAGCTAACGATGATCGTATTATTTGGCTGAAAGAAAATTTGCCAACAGATGACTGGCGCTTTAACGAAAACAATTCTACATATTGTTTTGCTAAAGATGAAGATGCTGTATTGTTTAAATTAAGCTGTTCATGACAGTCACATTACCTTATGGAAAATAGTTGGTTAGTTAAAATAGTTAAAAGTTGGAGGCTTGGCAACCTTTGGATATGTGATTGCTTTCCTTACAACGTTCCAACGCCTGCTTACCCACCGTATCCGGGCTTTGAAGTCTTGAAAATATGGCTTAATCTAAATTGTCCAACTGCGGCATACGAAGTAAAATACAAGAACCTTGACTCACTAAGTGCAGTACTAGAAGTAACATTCAACGATCCTGAGGAAGCAATGATGTTCAGATTGAGTTGTGCATGAGTAAAAGTGAAATCAAAGGCCTGTTCTTCTTGCCTTCGGGTAGATACATACCCATGGGACTCAACCTCCCACAGAAACTTTGGTGGAGGTTTGTTCCCGGAGTTGTTATCAATGTGGCTTGGCCAATGGGACAGATAAAAGTAGGGCCCGGTCACCGGCATGGCTGGAGTGGGTGTGGTCCAGAATTTGAATACGTTGATAGTGCAGATCCAAACGATCACTATCGTCCTTGGATGGAACAGCATGTTGGTCGCCAAGGTTGGGATTGGAACTGGGGCATGGCCAATCGAGATGCTTCGGACAATAGACTCACCATAAAGATTAGGCAAAAGCATCGTGAGTATGCTATAATTGCAAAACTAATGTGGAGCTGATATGAGCAAAACTGCAACTCACTGGCTTGAAGAACAATATGCAGAACGTGCTGCAAAAGAGCTATCTGATGAAATCGATGCTGAAATCTTGTTTGACCTAATGATTGAATTTGGATGGGCGCGAGTAAAGTTAAGCACACTGTCTTTTTCCGTTAGTAAAGATATAAACACATGGATGCATGCAGAGTGTAAACTGCATTGGAAGCAACGGGGTAAGGTATGGATCTTTGAAAGTCGCGAAGAAGCCGCTCTATTTAAATTGACCTGGGGGAATTGAATGTATCAAGAATTTAGTTGGCGCAATGCCAAGCACGATCCAATGATTGTCGAGATCATGCATCACGGACATGTAATAATGCATTTCTTTATTGGGGAGGCCATGGAAGGTGCAGGCCACAAACGAGTAATGGCACATGTGCGTGAATGCGAACACTCGCCTTGGCTTACTGAATGGTATGAAGCAGCTCAAGATGACATGCTTGACAAACTTAAACAATAATGCTATACTAATACTTTTACAATTGGAGATTGTATGGCAACTAAAAAAGTTTTAAAAAGACCTTTTGGTACTAGGTTGAATAGGAACATTGCACCACCGCGGATTTCTCCTGTTACGTATAATAATCATGGCTCTATAAACATAGGGCCTGCACCTACCCGTCCGCCAAGGGCAAAGAAGGTGCCAGCGGTAGTAACCGAACCAACAGAATTACACAGAGATATTGTAGGCAGGCCCTTACAAGTCGGGCAATATGTTATTGCAGTAGATAACAACCGTATTATGGTATGTAGGATTCATCATCTGACAGCGCGGCGGGTGGCTATCATCCCTGCGTTGGAGCATAAGAGAAGCTTTGCATCTCCAAAGAAGAAGATTTACAACAAAGAATGTTTTAATGTAGCACTTATACCAGAAGAAGAATGGTTCATGTATAAGTTGTTTGGAGAAGCGTAATGACTGAAGAAATTAAAAAACAAGAAGTAATGGACCAACTTCACGAGACTGGCAATGCTTTTGCCAAGGCCATGGATGAGTACCAGCAAATGGCCAATTCCTACTACTCTGGACTTGAGCCAGAAGAACAACTGTGGGCTTTCTGTTCCATTGTTGAGAAGTTATGCAAAGGCGAGTTAGACGAGCACCGTAGCTATCGTGGCGTCTTATATGATACTTTTGGGTGGGGGCCAGAAGCTTATGCGGCTGCTCAATGCGCTGGCTTCTTAGGCCTACACAACTCTATCTACCGGTTTGAAGATTTAGAAGCTGTGTTTAAGAATACACTCAAAGAACTTGAAATAGAAGTTGATAACGAAAAAATGTCTGCTGCATTGGCTAGAAACTTCTACTAAAGAGAAATACATAATACATGTTCATTGATGCGTATATTGATAAAAAGAGAGAGATTGTCCACGTTGTAGAACGTGTTGACGGCAAGAGAGTACTACGTGAGTACCCTGCAAAGTATGTACTGTATTATGCTGACAAGCAGGGCAAGTATAAAAACATTGCCGGAGAGAACGTGAGCCGTGTGATTCTAGGCAATGCTGTTGCGTTTGATAAAGAAAAACGAATCCACTCTAACAAGAAATTGTGCGAAAGCGATTATCGGCCACTCAATCGTTGCTTGGAAGAAAACTATGGTGGTCAAGATGCGCCAACTCTGCATGTGGCATTTTTTGACATTGAAGTTGCATATGACAAGGTCAAGGGTTTTGCTCCACCAAGCGATCCGTTTAATTACATTACTGCTATTACTACGCACTTGATGTGGATGGACAAGACGATTACTCTGGTCATTAAACCTGAAGCAATGTCTCAGGAAGTTGCATTGGATATTTCAAGTAAGTTTGAAAATACAATCTTGTGCGATTCAGAAAAAGAAATGCTAGAGATTTGGCTTGACGTGATTGATGATGCAGATGTATTAAGTGGTTGGAACTCAGAAGGCTTTGATATTCCATACACTACAAATCGTATTACTAGGGTGCTGGGCAAAGACCAGACACGTAAGCTATGCCTGTGGGACCAATTTCCAAAGAAGAGATTATTTGAGAAGTATGGCAAAGAGTTAGAAACATATGATCCAATTGGTCGTGTTCACCTTGACTACCTTGAATTATATCGCAAGTACAACTACCATGAGATGCACACTTATCGACTTGACTTCATTGGTGAGTACGAACTAGGCGAAACTAAGATAGCGTATGAAGGCACATTGGATCAGTTGTACAACAATGACTTTGAAAAGTTTATTGCATACAACAGACAAGACGTTATACTATTAAAGAAGTTAGATGACAA
>ENA-OSIY01000983-OSIY01000983.1-marine-metagenome-genome-assembly--contig:-NODE-983-length-15604-cov-5.497778_pt1 | contig 15604 bp, 14 predicted proteins | sample MGYA00237884_ERZ534233 | MGnify/ENA primary metagenome ERZ534233 (study PRJEB26412, sample SAMN06343840) | marine metagenome | isolation source: estuarine water | place: USA: Columbia River Estuary... | reverse complement strand
TGTTGTGGACGTTCTGCAATTTGACCGTTCAATTTTAACAGATAAGAACGTTCTAAAGTTTTAAAACCAAAATAATCATAATTAAAGTCTCTATTGTAAATAATAGTAGAATCTAATTTTTCCGCATTGTCTTTGATGATTTTATATACATCATCAGCCAATAATGGTGCTTTTTTCTCTGTACGTGGATTTACATAATAATATAAATCATCCATAGTATCTGAAAATGACTTTTTAGTGTTTTTATGTAAATTAGAAACGGCTATTCTTGCAGCTAATTTAGCATAATCTGGATGTGCTGTAGTCATTGTAGCTGCAGTTTCAGCGGCTAAGTTATCTAATTCTGAAGTAGTTACTCCATCATACAAACCTTCAATTACACGCATTGCAACTTTTACTGGATCTACTATTTTGTTCAATCCGTAACACATTTTTTTAACTCTTGATGTGATTTTATCGAACATCACTGGTTCTTTCTTGCCGTCTCTTTTAGCTACATACATTGGTTTACTGGTTTTATTTAAAAGTTATTATTAAAGCCGCCAAAACATCCACTTTTTGGCAGTTTATTTTTAGTAATTCTGAGGTACTCAGAATGGTAATTTAATTTATACGGTATTTACTCGTAATTCAGGGGATTTGATTAAATCTAAAAATCTGAATCAAAACTAATGCTTCCTGTTCCTCCAGATTTTACTCCAGCTTTTTGGTATTCAGATACTCTTTTTTCGAAGAAATTAGTCTTCCCTTCTAAAGAAATCATCTCCATAAAGTCAAAAGGATTTGTTGCTTCGTATTCTTTTTCACAGCCAAACTCTAGTAATAATCTGTCTGCTACAAACTCTAAATATTGTGTCATTAATTTTGAATTCATACCAATTAAACTTACTGGTAAAGATTCTGTAATAAATTCTTTCTCAATTACAAGAGCAGAATCAATAATCTCAATCAACCGCTCTTTTGAAAGCTTGTTTTCGATGTGATGGTTGTAAAGATGTACAGCAAAGTCTGTGTGCATACCCTCATCACGGGAAATCAATTCATTAGAGAAAGAAAGACCTGGCATTAAACCACGCTTCTTTAACCAGAAAATAGAACAGAAGGAACCTGAAAAGAAAATGCCTTCAACTGCTGCAAAAGCAACTAATCTTTCAACAAATGATTCAGAACCAATCCACTTAAGAGCCCATTCAGCCTTCTTTTGAACCGCAGGAACGGTATCAATTGCATTAAATAAATACTCTTGTTCTGCTTTGTCTTTAATATAAGTATCAATAAGCAAAGAGTAAGTTTCTGAGTGGATATTTTCCATCATAATTTGGAAACCGTAGAAAAACTTTGCTTCTGTATATTGAACTTCAGATACAAAGTTTTCTGCGAGGTTCTCATTAACAATTCCATCAGATGCAGCAAAAAATGCTAAAACATGCTTGACGAAGTGCTGTTCGCCTGCGTTGAGTTTTTCCCAATCAGCAAGGTCTTGTTGGAGGTCAATTTCTTCTGCAGTCCAAAAAGATGCCTGAGCCTTCTTATAGTATTCCCAAATATCCAAATGCTGCAGTGGAAACAGCACAAACCGATTCTTGTTTTCTTGTAATATCTTTTCCATTTGTTTTTCTCTCTCTTAGTTAAATAATTCTTCGTGGTCTATATCTCTTAACGATTTCACAATGCTGGTCAAGTCTTTTCCACTCACATTGCTATCCTGAAAATAATTCTTCAAAGCTTCATATATCTCATAATATTCTCTGTCGGTATCTTCACTAATCATATACGTTGCTTTTTTAACAGCACATAACAGTATAGCGTTCCCAAGTGTGCTCTCTGTGGTGAAAATATCATAGTTGTGATAATTTTCACGCACGAAGACACGAGAATTCACCAATGATGAATCCTTGATCAGCGTTGTCCAGGGAGTGCCAGCAGCATACGTTTTATTCTGATTTTCGGAATCATCAACCTTAAAAAAAGAATCATTTTCAGTTGTTTCATGAAGTAAAACTTTCTTCAAAAAATCTTGCTTTTTTCGCTTCCATTGTTCACTAAGCATCTTCGTACTTTATACTTTCCTTCTCATTTGTGAGGATTAACTTATTGCTGTTGTCATCAGAACTTAATGACCACCAAACATTGTTATATCCAAGGATTTCCAGTGTTTTTTGGCAGTTGATGCATGGCTTGGCTAATCTAAATTTACCAGTTCTATTAATTCTTAAACTCAAGATGATTAAATCACTTTTGTCATATTTTTCATCTAACTGGGATATTACATCACATTCTGCATGGATATATGGATATTCTTTCCATTTATCTATGTTTAAAGATCTTCCAATCTTTAATGCCTTCTTGGATGCATCTAATAAGTTGTTCTTACCAAAAGCTATGATTCTAGATTTTCTGATTGCAAAGGCATAATGAAAAGAAGCCCTAGACTTATTCTGCTTCCATTCCTGGCGCATAAGTCTGAGGGCTCTTTTAAGTGCTATTTCTTCCATATTAATCATTTGTGACTTTAAAGTCACAGAGTCGTTTAGTTATATGGATTATAGCGCAAACTTAATGTTAATTGCAAATATTCTTGTTGAAATTCCCTTGGCTTTCTTACCACCAATTTCAGCAGTGTATTCTGATTGTCTGCAAACTAAAACTGAGCCATTAGTCAAACCTTCTACATCCCTTGATGCTAATCTAAAAGCAGTCATTACAGAGTTTAAAGCAGCTGGACCTACAGATAGAATTCGAACATATTCATTATCCTTAAGAACATGCAGGATACTTCTAGACAATCCTACTGGGTCTGTTGGTCTTCGCTTTGGGTCTGGATCATTTGGATCTCCCCCTCTTGCTCGTAAGGTTCTTTCATCGTTAAAACTACTCTTTGGTTCATTATCTTCTTTAATGTTTGACATCTTTATAATCCTTTTAAAGTTCTAAGCCAATGGACTTCTTTCCAACTAAACTATCCATACCGATGAATGTCATTTTATCTCTTAAATCATCCATAGCAATATTAAATTCATCAACTGAACAATTATACAGAGCTGAATCAAATTTAATATTAGCAGCACCATTCAATACAGTCATTACAATTTTATTTTCAATTTCATTCAAGTCTAATGACATAAGCTTGTTCATATCATTACCATCTTGTATTTTGTCATAATAACAAGATTCATCTCCTTCTGAGTCTTCAGTAGTATATACACTCATGGCTCTTGGCGAAACAGTTTGGTAGTTTGGGTACAAATCATTAAATCTTTGAAATAATAAAGATGAGTGTTTTGAAAGCATGTGTTTTTTGATTGCTTTGTTAATCGCTACCTCTCTGCAGTTTTCACAACCTTCATTTGTTCCATTACAAACTTCGCCTTCAACACTCACACAATCATATGTTCGTGGTAATTTATGGGATTTACAATAAGGACAATTTTTAATTTTATCAATATCAATACTGTTAATTAAAAGTTGCTCCCACAATAAATTAATGTGGTGGCTTCTTAAATGGGTAGAAAGTGGATTGACCCATTTATCACAAATTGGGCAACGGCAAGATGGATTTCTTTTACCAGCATTATCAGCTTTAACTAAATTAATATAATTATGTTGAAGAGCACCAATAAAATAATTCTTAAATTCACCTGTACCATCATATCTAGATTGCTTTCTTGCACCTCTAGGTTTCCATGCAGCTAAAACATTACAAAATATTCTAATATAATCTTGTTGAAAATCTTCTTGTGAATCATAAAGGTAATGATATTGTTGATACCACTCTTGTAAATGCATTAAAGGTGGATATAAACGGCATATGTTCTTATATGCACGGTCAATCATTCTTTCATTTCCTGATGCTAAAATCTTTTGATAATGTAAAATTGCACCCTCAAGCCTTTCTTGATGTCCTGAATCTTTTATTTTAGATGATTTGATAACATTCTCTACTGTTTGCATTATATATGTCCAAATAACTCACTGAAAATATTTCATTCAGTGAGTTATTATAGAATACAACTATATGTTTGTAAATGTCTAACTGCGTTGTTTTATATCAATAACTGTTAAAGTGAGTGATTTTCTACCCATCCAGTCATCCATAGACATAGTAAAAGCTAAATCTATTATTGAATTTTCCTTAATTTGGTCAGCTAAGTACCCTTTTCTCCACGCATTAGCACTTACCCATTGATTTGATTTTGGATCACATACTTTTAGCTTTAAATGTTTTCCATTAGTAAGTGTTTTTGCTTCTACCACTTTTAAACCAGAGCAAGAAAATACTGGATTTTCATTTCCAGAACCAAAAGGGGATAAAGTTGTCAAATGCCTGAATACATTCTCGTTAATATCACCCGCTTCTATCCGTGAATCAATATTTACGATCTTCTCTTCAATAACTCCGCCTAAAATGTTTTCTGCATATTCATTTAAAGCTTCTCTCATTGCTGGAATATTTTTAATAGACAACTCAAAACCAGCAGCAAAAGCATGACCACCACAAACAGTACTACCATCAGCTCTTTTCTTAAATAATGCCCAAGCTTTTTCTGATTTCAATGCTTCAAGAATATTAAAGTCTCTAGTTGAACGACAGGAACCTTTAGCATAACCATCATCTTTGAAATTACATACAAGAGTAGGCTTTCCAAACTTTTCTGCTAACTTTCCAGCAATAAGGCCAATCAAACCAGGGTGCCAAGTTTCATGACCAACAACTAGAATATGAGTCTGGGATAAATCAAAATTATCTTCAACAAATTTGATAGCAGCCTCAGTAGCTTCCTCTTGCTGTATTTGGCGCTTTCTGTTGGCATTATCAAGCTCTTTTGCTAGTTTCTCAGCCTTTGCTTCGCTAGTTTCTAAAAGTAAATCTAAAGCAGTTCCAGCATCAGCCAAGCGACCAATAGCGTTAATTCTTGGACCTAGTTGAAAACCAATACTAAATGTATCTACTTCTTTTACACCAGCAATTTTAAGTAGTTGTTTGATACCAGCTTTGTTAGTTGTTGATAGTTTTTCACAGCCATAAGCAACCATTGTCCTATTTTCATCAAACATAGGAGCAACGTCAGCTACAGTGCCAAGAGCAACATATTCAATTAAATCATCAACAAAATCCATAACATCAAAACCACGGGATTTTGCAAGAGCCAACATAACCTTAAAAGCAATTCCAACTCCAGCAAGATAGTCAAATGGATATCTTACGAAATCTTTATTAGACTCATTAGAAAAGTTATGTCCTGGATATGCTGGGTCATCTCTATTAGGATTAACAACACCAACAGCATAAGGAAGCTTGCCATCATCTGAAGGATGATGGTGGTCTGTAATGATCAAATCAAGACCTTTAGACCTAGCATATTCAGCAGCTTCAAATGCAACAATTCCACAGTCCACAGACATTAATAAATCTGCCTTGGCTAATAAAGCTTGGTCTACTGAGAATGTTTTAATATCATAACCATCTTCCATACGATGAGGCACTTTGTAAACCATGTTAGCCTTCATCTTACGCAGAGCAGTTACAACGACAGAAGTAGCAGTAATACCATCAACGTCATAGTCACCCCAAACAAAAATCTTCTCATTATTGTCTAGAGCTTTATTAAGACGTGCTAAAACTGGGTCAATATCTGGAAGTTTAAAGGGTGAATGTAGATATTTGATACCAATACGAGTAAACTTTTCAACTTCTTTCTTATTGTTTAAATCACGACCAGCCAATATATTTGCAACAGGAATAGGTATTGATAAATCTTCAGCAAGTTCAGCAGCAACTTGTCTGTTATATTTCTTTACTTTCCATAATGTTTGTAGTTCACTCATAATTTTATTTTCAGTATCTTGCTTTCGTTCTGCATTAGTTGAGCAGCTATTTGATTAAAAACATCTAAACCAAACTCAAGAATAAAGTTGTCAGGATCATAGTTATCAGGAAGTACTAACCTGTATCCTGTCATTTCATTGGCTTTGATTTTTTCTAACATCTTTTCTGAGGCAAGCATTCCAGCATTGTCACCATCAAGCATCAAAACAATATTTTCGCAATATCTATAAAGTAAAGCTAAGTGGTGTTCTGATAAAGCAGTTCCACAAGTAGCAACAACATTTTTAACGCCTTGCTGACTTAAAATAAATGCATCAAAATAACCCTCAACTATATAAACTAGATTTGCTTTTCTTATTTCATTTTTGGCTTTATCTAAGTTGAATAAATGTTTAGATTTTTGATAAGGCTCATTAATCCATTTACCTTTGCGCCACTTTGAAACCCTATCTTGAGCTTTTGCAGGTTCACTTCCAAAAGAATCCCAAAATGATTGAACTGTAATTTCTTCGAAAGCTTTTATTTGTCTTCCAGCTAATGCAATCAAATTCCCATTACAGTCATTTATAGGAACAATAAGCCTTCCTCTTAAAAGTGGAAACATATATTTAGAATAGGAAGAACAAAATCCAAAGTTACCAGAGTTAATAAAAGACTCAGTAAAACCTCTCTCAATAAGGTATTTTTGAACAGTTTCATTAGTATTTAAATTACTAACAAACTGGGCATAATATTGGTTTCTTGATGATTCTTCCACGGCCTAGTTTATCACATCTTTTTAAGGATAAAAAAGGCCCCTTTCAGGGCCTTTTTTATCTACTTTACAAGCTTCGCTGCTTCCTCAAAACTTAACCCACCATCATCATCGTCATCATCTAAATCAATATCATCACTAGATGCTGGACCATTCTTGATAGCTTCATTTAAGTCGTTTAAGGGCTTTCCAACAACCTTAAGCCTTCCACAAAGATATTCAAACGCAGTAGTTGAATTATCTCCTCGTGTTCGCTTTTCAGGTGCAGGAGTGGTTTGAAGCATTTTGCAGAACTCATATGGATCTTTAGATTCAACAAGTTCGCCTGTAATTTCATCAAATACATAAATAAACTTCTTACGAACTTCTTTAATGTATTCAAACCCCTTAGCTTTTGCCTTAAACAAAAACTCATCTACAGGGTTAGTCTTTTCATCGGTGAACATAATCTTAAATTCACCAACTTGACCTGGAGTGCCATAGCGAGTCTTCATAACAACAAGCTTGGACTTACCACCAATGATCATGTCCTTACCTTCTGCATCTTTTTTGGTGACTTGCCCAGCAGCACCATTAATTTTGTTAATCCAAAGACGCATATGAGTAAAGTAATTCATAGCATTACCACCAGAAGCGGTTTTTGCCATTGTTCCAGGCATTACTCCAGCTCCCATGTAGTGTTGGTTAATCAAAATAACTATAGTGTTCATAGCTGCACATCTAGCAACAAGATCTTTAGTTAAGCGCTTGACAAATCTAGCATGTAGTCCAATTGTTTGCACTTGCTCAAGAGATTTTTCAAGTTCATCATTAGGAATCATAGCGGAAATAGAGTCAACAACAATAACTCCATATTCACCACTATCAACCATAAACTTAAGAAGCTCTCCATACTTTTCAGCAGAGCCAACATTTTCAACCAACATCATCTTGTTGATGTCAACGCCACAAGAAATAGCTCTTGGTGGGAAATAACTGTTTTCAATGTTAAAGAAAACACAAGTTTTTCCGGATGATTGAGCAGAAGCTATTAACTTGTATGCCAACCAGGTTTTACCAGATTGAGATTCACCACAAAACTCTACAAGAGTACCTGTAGGAATACCCATACCTTCACCCAAAAGTGTATCAACTTCAGTTACACCTGTTGGAATAAATTCTGCTGGTTCTTGTTCACCATTACTTACAGCTTTTTCATCAATCCCAAGGGCTTTCATCTTCATCTTTAATTGCTTTTGATGATCTGATGAAACCATATTCAAAATATCTTTATCGTCTTTTCTTGCCATAATTGTCCTTATTTCAATCCATATCCAGTTTAAATTGGATAAATAAAATGAACACTAAAAGGAGGATGACTTTCATCATCCTCCTTTTAACTTACATCCAGCTGTCGTCGAGTTCTTCGTCGGATTCTTCGTCTGATTCTTCAGTTACAACAGCCTTCTTAGGCTTAGCAACGGGCTTAGGTGCAACTGGTTCATCATCGTCATCTTCAGAAGCGAGGACTGGCTTGGCTTCTACCTTAGGAGGCTTGATGGTGTATGTTTCAAGTTCATCCTTAAGTTCTGCTGTAGCAGCATCAACCTTAATAGGTTGGAACTTAAAAATCTTCTTGAGGTCATAGCCATAGGTATAAAAGTCTTCCCAAGCAGGCATAGTTGGATCTTCTTGGCGATCAAGATTGTAGTTCTCACGCTCTTCAGTAAGAACTTCAGGCTTTGGTTCACCAGCAGCCTTAAGAGCCTCAACCATCTCGTCAGTAACCTTAACTTCTCTAGAGCTAACGGTAACTGTGTATTCAACGGACTGTGGTGGCTCTTTACCAGTTGGAGTAGCGATTACACGTACCATCATAGAACGACGAGTGCCGAGATGAGTAATAAAGCTTTCAATCTCGCTCTCATCAAGATCTTCGAGTTCTTTAACACGACCGCTTTGCCACTTAGCAAACTCAAGGAAGATAGACTTTCCAGCCTTAAGAATCTTAGGAACCCAAGTTCCGTCTGCTTGTTGCTCAAGTACATTCTGAGCAAACTTCATTGAAGGGATGTAACCAGCAGCCTTCCAAGGACACTTGGAAGCTTCTTCATGACCAATTCTAGTGAATCCCTTGTTAAGGTCAGCATCTGGAAATGGAACACGTTGAGTCTTGCCCTTCTGACCAGGAACATAAACCTTGTCAGTGTACTCAAGGAAAGCAAGAGGATCACCAACAAGCTTGAGCTTACGCTCTACAGTACCATCCTTAGTGGACAGATTAACGAGGATTTCACCCAACTTAGGAAATGAATTCCCACCAGATGATGGGGACTTCATATTAAGAAGGGCATTGGTTGACATTCTTTTTAACATTAGTTTTTTTCTCCAAAAAGAAGCACTTTGGCTTCTTGTTTATATCTTACAGTGATGATGTGAGAAGTGCAAGAAAATTAATTAGGAATTCTAGAATTTCTTGTTTTAATTTCTTCTGTTTCTCTTCGTTGCATACCAATTGGTTTGCTTGTTTGATTTGTAATATTGGTGTAGTAAGCACTAGCACCTTCATTACTCATCGTTTGGTTAATACGAGCAAGATTTTGTCTCTCTCGCATTAGTCTGTCTAGTTGCGTTGCAGTAAACTCAATGTTTTTCTGCACCGATTCTAGATATACCAGACATCTTTTGGCAACAGCCATTGCCATAGTAAAAGGCTGCACAGTTAAAGTTGCAATAGCATCTTTATCATGTTTAGGACCGTTAGCTAAACGTACAGCCATTTCTTTAAGTGATTTTTGAGCACTTGAAAGTAATTCGTGATGAGCAAAAACTACAGCAATAATCTCAGTTAATCGGTTACGATACTGCACCTGTTTAAAATATGCTTCATAAAGACTATCAAAGTTAAAATCATCTCTTTTAGGAATGTTTATATCCCATCCATTGCATTCTGTTCTAATCTTGTACTCATCAAAATTAGGCAAGATATTTAAATGAGCTTGCCACATTTCAACTTCAATAGTAAAAGATTCCTCAGTGATACCTTGTAATCTTCTTACAATATCAGGCGCAAATGACTCTAAGGAATAGTCAAATAAATTAGATTGAGGCTTCCAGTCTAAATCAGCAATCAAAATGGAATTATTGTTGTCCAGTTCGTCGTCATCTTCTTCTTCGTACATATCAGTCCTCAATCAAACATATCTTCTGAGAGTAAGCTTTTAATATTACCACGAGATTTGTTAGTTCTTTGCTTTGAACGATTCTTCTCGATTATAGCTTCCGTGTCATCTAAATGCAAAGTTTTATTTAAAGAAATTGCTGGTGTGAATTTCTTTTTTGCTTCCTTTGCAATTCTTTTATCTTCTTCTAATCTTTCTGCAACAATACCATCCCAATACTCCATAAAGTCTTCGACATATGAAAATTGTGAAGTCTCTGGTAAACACGATAAAGCTCCACTTTCTGCAACCGCCATAACTGTTCCTCGGTTTGGCCTTGCACGAAAACAGAAGTCTCGACAGTCAGCATAGGGTTGGTTTTTAATAATATCTTCAGCTCTAGCTCCAACACCTTTAATAGATGAAAGAGGAAGCATAATTTCATTTCTATCGTTAACCAGAGTTATTAATCCTGACTCATTAATGTTTGGTTCACGAATAACGATTTTTTCAATATCGCATTCTTTTCTAAGCATTGCAACTTTATCTTCATCATCTTTAGCAAGGTGAATACAAGTAGCAAGCCATTCGTGAGGATAATAATAACGAAGCCAAGCAGTCCAGAAAGAAAGGATAGCATAAGAACAAGCGTGAGACCTGTTGAAAGCATAACCAACGAATTTTGACATTAAGTTAAGAACAGAATCAACTGCCTTTTCACTTACATTACGTTCAAGTGATTTCTTTCGGAAAAGATCACAAACTTCAGCAAATAACTTGTCATTCTTCTTTGAGATAGCTTTTCTTAATTTATCTACTTCGTTATGGTCAAATCCAGCCATGTCACGAGCAAGAACCATACCCTGTTCTTGATAAACCATAATCGAATAAGTAACCCCTAGATGCTTTTTAATAATTTCATCATCATATTGAACTGCACTAGGATTCTTTTTACCTTCAGCATATGCATCAATATATTCTAATGGACCTGGGCGATAAAGAGACACAACTGCAATAAGGTCTTCCATATTTGATGCATTAACTTTTCTCAAAGCATCTTGCATACCTCTAGAAGCAAACTGAAATACAGATGCAGTTTTACCCTTAGCATAAATGTTTTTGTAAATCTTTGGGTCTTCTAAATCAATATCATTTCTTACGCTAATATCTCTTCCCGTGCGCTCTTTAATCATCTGAATTGTATTAGATATTTGTGTGAATGTGTTTAATCCAAGGTAGTCATATTTAACTAGACCAACTCTTTCAACATTAAACATATCAAATCCAGAACAGAGGTTTCCTTTAGAGTTTTCAATAGGAGCATGATGACTTACAGGATCACCACAAATAATAACTCCAGCAGCGTGAACAGAGAAGTTTGAAATAGTACCGACAAGCTTTTTAGCAATGTCGATTTCTTCTTTCCACATAGAGTAATGTTGGCGGAAATCTTGTGAACCAACTAAAGCATCATCAATTGTAATATCTGGAACCTTAGGAATAGAGCCAGAAACCTTTAGTGCTTCATGGTGAGCTTGAGCGCCATATTTTTCAATGAATTTTTCAGAAGTTTTTAAAGCACCAACTACAGCAGCTTTAGCACCATAAGTACCCCAAGCACCAATTTGAGCTACCTGTTCTGATCCAAATCTTCCAACAGCCCAATCAATAACTTCTGAACGTCTAGATGCATCAATATCGGTATCAACGTCAGGAAGAGTTGCAATTTTAGAAACTTTTAACTCACCCTCTGGAGCTTTTTCACAAATACCAAGAATATGAGCAGTCCAAAGATTACTGTCATTGTGCTTAGATACAATGCCTTTATTAGATAAATCACAAAGATATGAAGCTAAACCTTGATTCTCTAAAACCCACACTTCTTTTAAAATGTCTGGTTCATGTTCAGCATATTGAGGATTTTCTACAAGCCAATCCTTACAAACTTTAGTAATAGCTTTTGAAAATGGAACTTGGTCTTGTTTACCGTTTTCTGCTAACCACATCTTTGCTGGGTAGTCATAAATGTTGATGTCATATTGAGTACCACGACCAGGGTTAAGGAAGCGCTCAAACATTAAGTTCCAGCGAATAGGGTCAACAGAAGAAACATCAAGGCAATAGTTAACCAAAGAACCAACACCAGAACCACGAATCCCATAGTATATATTTTGGGATTTCATAAACTCAACCATTTCATTTTGAATTAGGAAGTAGTCAGTTACACCCATATACCAAATCTGAGAAAGTTCTGATTTAAGACGCTTCATGTAATCTTTGTTTTTATCAAGACCAAGATTCTTTAAACCAGAAAAAGCTCTAAATGCAAGGTAAGCTTCATTTTCATTATTGTAAGGAAGATTACGCTGCCAAAAAGCCTTAAATTCAGGGTCATTAACTGGGATTTTTGCCTTTGGAAGATTATGTTCTACATCAAGCTTGAAAAAGTCTTCTACCATTTCAGAGATTAAAACAGAGTTATCAAGACATTCTGGCAAAGTCCCAAATATCTTCTCCATATCTTCTCTGCCCTTAAGATAAAACTGGTGAGAGCCATATGCTTCTTTTTTGCCATTCTTCTTAGTAACACCGGAAGAGGCTTCACGTTGGTCTCTCATTTGAATAAGGACATCATGAAGCTTCCAATCCAGTTTATCTAAATAATGAACATCATTAGAAGCACAAGTTCTAACGCCATATTTTTTAGCAAACTCAAGAAGATGAGGAGTGTTGTGCTTTTGTTCATCAATACCGTGATACTGAAGCTCTATAAAATAACGGTCGTCAAAAACTGATTTAAAGCGATCCACAACAGAATCTGCCAAATCAAAATCTTCCTTAATGAGGGATTGATTAAGCTCAGAAGCCAAACAGCCAGAAAGGGCAATGACACCTTCAGAGTGAGCTTCAATGCATCCCCAGTCAACTCTCGGAGAATAATAAAAAGCATTAGGGTCATTACCAAGAGCAGACAAGGCAAGAAGATTTTTATAGCCTTTTTCATTTTGTGCAAGAAGCGTGAGGTGGTTAAGTTTTCTTCTGCGACCGTCTTCTGTTTTTGATTTGTCGAATCTGTCTTCACAAGTATAAACCTCAATTCCAATGATAGGTTTGATAGGAGCTACGTTGTCAATAGGATTTCTGCAACCATTAACAAATTCAACAGTACCAGACATCTTTCCATGGTCTGTAATTGCTGTTGCACGGAAGCCCATTTCACGAGCTTTCTTGGTGTATGCGGTAGGGGAAGGTAAAGCATCCTGTACCGAAAAATGAGTGTGTGCATGTAAATGCACGAAATCCTTGTTATTGCACATTTTAACTCCTTACTAGCGCCATCTTAAGACAGTCATTCACTAGTTGTTTAAATGATTACTCTAAAGTTTAATATATCAGGATTGTCATTGTTTTGCCAACGACCATCAGCTAAAGAATATCTAGCTGGCACTAAATCCTCATTTTTAAATTTCTTCAAAACATCTGGTCTAAACCTCACCGGAAGTCTATCAAAATCAGAAATTGTGTAAGAATTTGGCATCTGTTCCACTAAAAGAAAACCATCCTGACCTTGAGCAATTCTATATTTGATTCCAGACTCAGACAGGCTTTTAAAAACTTGTAGCTTGGTTCTAGATGGATCTGATTTTATTATCTTGTATTTAGGCTTAATATCCAAGAATGAGCATGTTTTAAGTGCGTTTCTGGTTGTTGATTCACAAAGACCACAATTTAAAGCTATAGCTGCAATGCTTATAGGTCTACCATCAACATATCTTCCAGCAACACATCCAATTAAAAAGTTCTTAAAAAACTTACAATCTGTAGTACCTGAAACAAAATAATTTAATGGGACAACGATAGGATGGCACCGAGTTAAATCAGGTTGTAGTCTTTGGCATATAGCTTTGAAAGAAAATAGCCCCATCACTTTTTTGCCTTTAGAACCTTTGGGCTTTCTCCAATATTTATCTATTCCTTTTGTGATTTTAGAATATGCGTAAGTAGGATTCAAACCAAATACTTTCTTGCAAATTTCTAAGATGTCAGACATTAAAACAACCCCAGTACCATTGGTATCTAGGGTTTTTAATATGCACCAAAGAATAAAAATCTCTGACTCGTTATTCTGGAGTACTTTTGCTGCAAGTTCTGGGTAAATGATGATGTTTTTAGCTTTGTTCTCCGTTGTCATTTTGAACCATTTTCCAAAGGTATGCTAACCTTTCAATTTCTCTTTCAGCACCAGCACGAACTAGGTACTTATCTATATCACGTTCTTCTAAGTTTGGGTACGCAGATTTCAATAAAGATTTTGCAAAATGGTATCTAGCAGCACCAACACCAGTAAGAATAACATTAACCGATACTTCTTCTGGTCTCTTTTCTAATTCAGTTTCAAGTGTTTCGGTGATTTCAGAAACAGGTGGCTTTGACCAAATTTCTTCATTATCCATTTTCTCTTTCCTTAATCTTCTTTCCCAAATTTTTCCATATAGATTTAAGTTTTTCTTCATTGCCAGAAATCATATATTCATCAATTTTAGAATATATCAAATCTGTCCATTTAGTATCTTTAAAATCAGTTCTTCTCTCATATGCTTTTAATCGTTCAGCAATAGAAAAAAGAAATTGTGTTTCACTAATACCACCAGGAAGATTAGTTTTTAAATCTCTACTTAAAAGCTCTTCAATAGAAAAGTTAAATTCTCTAAGGGATTGCTTCATATCTAATTCTGTGCTTTCAGTAGACAAGCCAGAATAAATACTTAGCCTTTGTATAGCTTCTACAAAGTTTAACCCTTCAACATTTTGTACTAATGAAAATATATTCCCAGTGGCAGAACATCCAAAACAGTTATAAAAATTAGTTTCGACATTAATACCAAAAGATGGGCTTGAGTCATTGTGATTTGGCATTAAACAATTCGTCTTAACCCATCCATTACCAGAAGAATAAAGAATTAAATCATACTCAGACTCAACAAAATCAGCCATATTAATTGACTCTGTAATCTGATTAATAAAAGCCTTGGAATATGTCTTCCTTTTTTGGTTGATAAGATTTTCGAAATCTTTTGTATGAAATTTCTTCACAACTTCCAACCTGATAAATCAAGAGACATATCCTGTTCCTCTTCAAGATTAAGAGGTACAAATTCTTCTTCTTCAGCTTCTGCAACTGTAGATGGAATTTTAGGCATAGTAGCTTTGGGTGGTTTAGTCGTAGAGGTGTCGATTTCTTTAGTACCAACAGGTTGACCATTAGACATTGCATGCATAGCCAAAATCTTTAACTGTTCTTCTGCAGAAAGCTCTCTCATCTTATTAAATTCAGGCTCCATGCGAACAGGAAAAGGAGCAAAGAAAGCGTCTCTCATTTTAACAGGGTGAAGAATACAATAGTTTTCTTCTTTATTAGGCTCAATAGCAATAGCATAAGTACAGAGGTGTAACAATACCTGACCACCAGATACAGCTGCTTGGTCATAAGACATAAATTTATTAGCTTCTTTTGCCTTACGTGCATCCCTTACGCCTTCTCTATTAATCTGTTGAGCGGTTATGATTGGAATATTGTATTTTTTGGCCATTCTAAAGAGTTGTTTAATAGCTTCATTTTGCAACTCATAATCTTTCGCACCCTTATTAGGATTGCGAACGGTCATATTACCAATGTAGTCAACAACAAGAAGATCTGGTTTTCCTTTAGTGGCTATTAACTCACGAATACGAGTGTCAATGTACTCAGGAGTTGGGTCTTCCATATTGACATCGTATTCAAAATATGGACCTTCTTTGGTCTTTCTCATTTTGTTAATAAGATTCTTTAATTGATCTTTTTCCAGAGATACATTCTTAATCTTGCTATAAGGAATTTCATAT
>ENA-OSIY01000982-OSIY01000982.1-marine-metagenome-genome-assembly--contig:-NODE-982-length-15606-cov-8.255522_pt1 | contig 15606 bp, 21 predicted proteins | sample MGYA00237884_ERZ534233 | MGnify/ENA primary metagenome ERZ534233 (study PRJEB26412, sample SAMN06343840) | marine metagenome | isolation source: estuarine water | place: USA: Columbia River Estuary... | reverse complement strand
GTGCTAAAAAAACCGCCTGTGAGCGTGATCCACGTGCGCTATTGCATCGCTTACAGCATGCGACCATGCCTTCAGGATCGTAAGCATCCTCTTTATTTTCCATCTTACTAACAGGGATGATGTGATCCACAGTCGTAGCATCGGGGGAGTTGCAGTAGTAACACGTCCATTGATCACGCGCTAGCACTACTAACCTTGCTTGCTTGTATCTACGCTGAGAGCGTGGATCTCCTCGCTTAGTACTCATTAGTACCAACCCTTTCGATCATGAAAGGCAAGGGCATTACATGGAGTCTTATGACGATGGACTATGTACTTATAACCTAAGTCCATCTGTACATATGGGTTAGTCTCTTTAAGCTTTAAGAGTTGAGGTATACCAAATGCAGAGCTCTTAGGATTCTTGGCATAGGGATCCCATAACCTGTTTTCTTTAGTCCATAGTTTATTTATACATACAAACTCTTTATAATTCATTACTTTTATATGTATGTATATTTTATATTTATCTATCTCATTTATATTATTAGCACTTGCTTTATGAGTATTTAAGAACACTAAGGGTAGCATGCCAATGCAAATCCATTTGATAATACGCGGGATCTTGGGCGTGTCTTTAGGCTTCATTGATGACCCCATCCTGTGCCCTTAAATGCGATACCAGGAGGCGAATAGATCTGTCTCATAGCAAGGTTGCAGCAATAGGGCGTAACATGCTCAGCCATTTTCTCTACAGTCTCGTACCGGATATTGCAGCTAATGCACTCATACTCATAAGTCGGCAATTTGGATATCCTCCATTAGCACTACACCCATAACTCCACAGCTGACACATTGCAAGGTTTTTACATAGGGCGGTAGATTCTCGGTAACGATCCGATCCTCATGTTCGGTAACTTTCTTACAGATCCGGCAGCTAGATTTGAGTATCGCCATAATTAGAACTCCTTAAATACTTCATCTCGAATAGGTTGCGATGTGACACCCAGTAATTGCCTTGCTGTGAGTGTTTGTACCTAGGGGCCATAGCCATATGTGCCGGCATCCATCCGAGTAGCTGATAGACAGGACTCTTGCCACATACCAATATGCAGACATCGTTAGGCCTAGAGCGCTGAGACTCTTGGAGTATCAAATGCCCGTTTGCGTATTTCGTGTGTTTAACCTCGATGCGTGCAATATCTGCATCTACATCTGGCTCATCCTTAAACGTATGGATTGAGGGCACAAAGCCACGTAGTCCGAAATACTCAGCTACAGCGATCTCAGCTCCAACGCTTTCAGCGTGCTGCGTTATCATTTCGTGATAATTGAGATTTTGCCCATATAGGCGAAACCAATCAGCATCCATGACGGCAGCTCTATCTAGTGCTGTTCGGTGAGCCATGATCTCTTGTGAGCGATCAAGGATTACGCGGTCAATCATTAGGCCCTGCATGATGCACATAGCCATACGAGTACCTCTTGGCCATAATCGCGGATCTTTAGCCCACCTGCCTCTGATACCCACTCAAGGCATTGGTCACATCGATCGAGGGCAGTAGTGGTAATTGATCCGTCATCATGGATCACAGTTGAGTAGCCGTTTTTAATAAATGTAATTTCGCCCATGGTTATACCTGTGGTTTCCACTTGCCATCACTTGCTAGCACGTGCCAGTAAGGAGGGCATTGAGTAGCTTTAGTTTTCTCAGTACAGAAATAGCCGCCCCAATTCTTAGGCGATCCAGCTGCGGCTTGCTTCCAGATCATCGTGCCATGAGCACAGCGAGCGGGCTCAGCTACAAGCTCGCCACCTAGTTGAGCACCGATCTCTTTCATCGCAGTATTAAGCGATGTAGTGCCTGTCTCTTTTGCAGTCTGTGTAATGGTCAGCGTTGCCCATGGATCAGGCTCATTTTGTTTAGGCGTGGCCTCAAATTCGACTCGAGCCATGTCTTCACGTGATGCGCGAGCCGTCGTAGGGGATAGGAGCTTAATCGCTCTTGAAATGCAGCTTGTGACAGTATCCTCAACAAACCATTTCTTCATATTCTGCGGATATGTAGCTACGTTGCCGTAGGCATAATCCACGGCGCTAGGTACTGCATCCTCAAATTCTCTAAAGATTTCAGCCTTAACTAGAATCCATCCATCCTTTAGACCAGCCTCCTCAACAGAGGTGATGATCCGGCCGCTGGGGTATTCCTTGCGAAATCTAATAATTGTGTCGTTCGCCAATTCATAGCCGTCTAGGAAACTCATTAGATTAGCTCCTTGTCTTTCAGAGCTTTAGCGATTGCGCGGCCTCTTAAGTAGCCCTCGCTGTGTCCTTCTCGGTGTCCGATCGAGTAGCCGAGGACGGTGCATAGCGCCATGAGTATGAATACATAAATGAGTGGTGGTATCTGTGTTACATCCATCTTTGTTAGCCCCTTAGTGTTATGGTCAAACAAAGGGCGAACAGAAAAACTTAATAGGAATTATGTAAAGCTGAGTAGGGGGTTTTACGCCTGTTTCAGGTTTACATAATGTAACGAGTCGGCTTATCAAAAGTCACAGCGATCCGTTACATAAATCCTATTTAATTTTAGTAGTGCTAGCCCTTAGCCTGTGATGCGTTTGCATCTTGGAAAAGTGTAGGGGTAGCACTCATACATTTACAAGAGACACGCCCGAGGCCTAAAGAAAGGCTACTAATGCCAGCCCCGAGGATGTCGCCTAGCGGCACGATGGATGTTACAAGTCATGCAACGATGGACGGAAAGATACGAGTACTGGGATACGGCGAGGATGATCGCGCTATAAACCCCGGCGACCTATTGCTCATCGGTACGAATTGGATGAGAGAAAATCACAAGGTAATTGAGACTGAGTTTGTGTTAAAGCTACGCGGTCGCGATATTGATTACTTCATCATCGCAGCTACAAATGCCAAGATGCTTTACGACGATAACAAGCATTGGCTACAAGCTCCGATGTCTCAACCCGGTATCGATACTCGGCCCTTCAGTGGCATTAGACGAGCAGACCAGCAAGAGACTCTCAAGCGATTCTTATCGAGCTAGTCGATCCTCGATCAGCATTTCATAAATACGATCGACCTGTTTTTCTATGCGATCGACACGACCTGCAAGGTTATGCCCACCATTACCATCGGGCCGTAACTCTGACAGGTAAAACTTAACTAAGTGACGGACGAGCCCAGCTCCCAGCCCCAAAATGGTCAAGCTCCCCAAAGCTAAACCGACTGCGAGCTGAGCTCTTTCCATTACTTCTTTACCCCAAACTGACCTTCGCTAGGTTGAAGTGCTTTCAGTAGTGGCCCGATTAGCCCAGCGATAAACGCGTTAGCCAATACTTTCGGATCCGAGATCCCGCTCATGTACAGCGCTGCCGCACTAGCTAAAGCTGCACGTCCGTAAGACTTAGCAGCTGCGATTGCTTGCTCTTTCATGTCTTGCTCCTGTAATGCCCCTTAATTGACTTGGTATAACACCGATACGGTCGTAGTACCGCTAGATACGACACCGTATAGACCTTCATGATCGCCCACTTGTACGGTTAATTTATCTTTATGATCGACGACATAACCGTTAGCCGTAGTTAAATCTGATCCACCGATAAATAAAGCATCATTAGTAGCGTGTATCAAGGCCGTTTGATCGGCAATATTGGCCGGTACTAAGACTGTAGGCGTTGTCGTTACTGTTACTCGTCTGCTAGTTGGCATCTTTTAATCCTAAACTCTCTATTAAGGCTTTAGCCTTACTTGCTGACACTTCAACCTCCCAATGCATTTCATCGGCTCGGCTCTTAAAGTCTCCGCCCCATTTGAGGCCGTACTTCTTAGATAGAGCCCGGATCATCGGCACCTTTTCAGCTGGGAAAGTACCCACTTTACCGAGAGGATGCTTAGTCGCGTTGAGATCGATAGCCGTTCCGGATGAGTGGCAAGAGAGCTTGTCAGTCGTACCTCGTACCATCCGAAAGGCGTAAGCCCAGTCGTCAAAAGTGCCTTCATCGATTGGCTCGATCAGCTCATGAAACTCCGCAGCGAAAGCGGCCAAGAGAGGCCCAACACTCTCAGCGCACCTTAGCTTACGATCCGTACCCTTTACAGGGTAGGACTTTATTTTAATTTCATCCGGATCCTTAGATGCCGGATAACCGTTATAGCTCGTTAGGCTCACTTGGAAAAACCGCATCCTCAGCATTACCGCCCTGTGCAGGTAAATCTCTTAAAGCTTGGCGATAAGTAGTCCATGATGCTTTATCAACTGGAGCATCTGATAATTGAGTCCAGTCTGTGCGATTAAGTTCAGCATTACGCCATAACTTAATCTGCTCCCACTTTTGATCGTTAGTTGCATTTGGAAACGCTGGATTAAATTGAAATATCATAATTATGCCGCCTCATATACGAAATTAACCAAGAATTGATCTGTGCTGCCCCATGTAAATGGAACAGTTGCGCTTGTGCTTGTCGTTTGTAAATAAGTAAATCCAGCTGGAATCGCAAAAATTACTGCATCAGTTGATGATATTAAAGCACAAGTGCCCGGATATTGAGCAGTGCCAGCATCTAAACAGCTTGCACTATTTAAGCCAACATAATTTCCTTGCACTGAAGTTGAAGCACTTACTGGCAAGGTAAATTGAATTAAACCAGAAACGCTTGATGTTGAACCCAAAACAACTTTTAACTGACAATGAATAAGTTTTCCAATTTGTACATAACGAGCAGTCGCAGTTCCATTTCCTAAAGTAAATGAAGTAAATGTTGGTGTCCATGTTGTATATCCACCAGCCCATTTTAACCCTGTCGTTTCCCCACTTGCTGCTACCAACAAAGTGTCGTTTGCGCCAACTGCTAAACGTGCGAAAGCATCCGCACCTGTCCCAGCAACGAGATCACCTTTAGCATCGATTGCCGTTGCCATTGAGTTAGTAACTGTTACGGTGCCGGATGTGCCACCGCCTGAAATACCTGTACCGGCGGTAACTCCGGTTATGTCGCCTTGATCGTTAGCGATCCAAACAAAATCCATATCGGCATTACTATTTTTAGCAAGGATCTGCCCAGTAGTACCACCTTCAAGATCGACCATAGAAGCATCGATAGCATCACCAAGCGCCTCAATAGCTGTTGCTCCATTTTTAACTAAATCTGTGGATGTAGGAACAGGCCATCCAAAGTTAGGCGTTGTTGTTGCCATTAGCTTAATACTCCAATCGCTTTACTCCATGGAAGCGTTGCATTTACACCGCTCCAGATTACGTTGTTAGGGATTACTGTCTCCCACGTAGGAGCTACGAGAGAGAAATCAAGAGGCGATAAGTAAAGAGTTAGATCCACATACGCCGGTGTGGAGTTCATTATTATGTTTTCAATAAAACCATCAAAGTAACCATCAAACATATTCTCAGGCAGATTAGTGACAACGACAGGCTCACCAAAAAACACAGCAATAAGTTCATCTCGTAGTGCATCTAGCATAGTTGCGTTATCTAGTCGATAAGTAATAGCTCCGAATTGATTACGAGGTATGGCTCTTAGGGCTAAATCTCTTGTTACGATATCGGTCACGTCTGACAAACTTTTAACATTAGAGTCATAGCGAAGCTGAAATAGTCCATAGGTAGAGATGGAGTCTGTGTCTGTCAGCTCAAAGGTTGAAGCGTAGCTAGTGCCATACTTAACGATTTCAGAGTTACGGATCTTGGCTATCTGTAGCTGCGACCTGATAGAGCTAGGGGTTGCATAGATGCCGCTAAACTCTTTAGATCCATTGGCTGCAACATAAAGGCTTCGATGATCGGCATCGTCATAATTTATAAAGCCCTCGGCCGTTTCATATATTTGTCCGAGCGCGCTACGTGCTATCTGATCGACAAGGTTAGAGCTTCTGAGGTTATTAGCTGCTACTGGGATCATCGTGTAAAGACCGGTGTCGATGTTGCCAACATAGCTTTCGGCGTTAGCCCATTGAACAGTAGGCGGATATGTAGCCCATGTCAGCACAGGGTTTACGTCATCCCATGTGCCGGTTAAAGCTGCATCAAGAATTGCAGCGATCTGTTCGCCGTCTAACTCCTCAGGCAGCGCCGTATTGTAATAAGCCTTAGTCACCTTTGACAAGCTGCCTACTCCAAGGATCGTGCCAGTAGTTATAAATCCGTTTTCATCCGGTGATTTAACACCGATAGAAAAATCTGATACCTCGCCTGTAAATACTGTTACATAAGTACCGGCTGAGTTTTTAAGTTCAAGTACGAGGCGATCTGTAATATCAATGGTAAAAGGGGAGTTATCCACGTTAATAATCTCTACGCGAGAATATCCGGCCGTACATTGTTCATCGATGTTAAGCCGACCGATTGAATAACTTGCAGCTGTGACAGTCGTGTAAACGTCATCGCCTACGCTTATGCGCCACTCTGGATACCAAGGCATTAGTACGCCCCTGATCTTAAAGTGCCACGATCTACGGCATCGATGATGTATTGATTGATGGCCTCAGCGATAGCGTTTGGATCACCAATACCGGTATTTACAGTTATAACAATATCTCGATCTCTCGAACCTACCGCTCCTGAGCTGAAAGTAGATCCGCCTTCTGCTGTTCTAAAGGCTCCTGCATTAAATGAGTTGATTGTCCCTTTTGCAAAAGAATTGACTAGGGCGTTAAACGCACCTGCATCATCTATAGCTTGAAATACCGTTGCTGCACCATCAACAAGCTTTGTAAATTCTTTGCCATTTTCACCAATAACCGAAACCACTCCACCAAGTTCTTCAACGGCCTTATTGATTTGCTCTGTAGTGCGGGGAGTCGTTAAGGCTTTGATTCCGGTGTCTGTTTGAACAATTTTTATTGCAGTATCCGTTGCCCCCTTGGCAGCAGCATCCGCAGCAGCCTTGGCAGCAGCATCCGCAGCAGCCTTAGCCGCCTTATCCGCAGCATCTTTTGCTAACTTGTTAGCATTTGTATTATCAATAAGTATGGGTGGAATTTCAACAAGTTTAGTAGGCCCTGTGGGACCTGTTGGCCCACCTGTTGGCCCACCTGTTGGCCACTTAAACTTTGCCAATTCATCAAGCATCTGCTTAATTTTTAGCAACGCTAGATTTAAATTGTCTTGATCAATTAATTCTTTTGGTACTAGACCTTTAAGAATTGACTCAATGGCTGCAACCTGAGTCTTTTGTCCAGTCAAAGCACCAAGGATCTTAAGATCTTCATTGAGTTTAGCCGTTGCCTTAGTAATGGCTGCTTCATCCTTGGCGGCAATAGCATCCTCAAGAGCTGCGATGCTTTGCTTAACTCTAAGACGTGCTGTGTCATTAGCAATTTGTAAGATCTGAGCACTATTTGTAGCTTTACCTAATTGCTCAGCTTGATTTGTAAGAGCCGCTGCTACTTGGATCTTATCTAGATCAAAGACATCTGTACCCTTATTAAGAGCTAGGTTAGCCTTATCAATCGCTGCGGTAAGTCTCTTGTCTTTAAGGATTTTATTCTGAGCAAGCTGCTGCTCTTTTGTAAGCTTTGTAACTTTAGTCTGAGTCTTTAGGACTTGGTTATTAACCTGACCAGAAACAGTCATGGAGATGTTGCCCATGCCACCAGGAATAATGCCCTTACTAAAATCTAATTTCTTAAATTCTTTATTTAGACTACCCATCAAATAGATTGCACCTGCAATAGCGGTAGTGACTGGGAAAAATGCTGCCGCTGCTACGACACCTACTGCGATTAGGACAGGCTTCAAGTCCTCTAATCTGTTGATAAACTCACCTGCATTTTTAAGACTGTCTGCAATACCCTTTGATAACTTATCGATGTTTTCTATTCCGGCATTAGTATCGCCGCCTGATAAGCCTGTAAGCGCATCGACTAAACCTGCTCCGATAATCTCTTTAGCATTATTAGCTGCAATAGTTAGTTTGTCTAATTTACCTGCAAAAGTCTCAGCTGCCGCAGCTGCTTGTCCAGCGAATAAAGTATTTAAACGTAGCTGAATTTCTTCAAATGATGATGAGGTCAATTCCGCTTTTGTGAGTCCTACACCTAAACGACCAAGGGCTTGAGTCTGACCTAAGAAAGCCTTTTGCAAGCTCTGAGAAACTTGAGTAACTGACTTGCCGGTACCGGCTGCAATATCAAGAGAAAGGTTAAGTAGATCCTGCGCTTGAGTAACCGATCCAGTAGCTCTAAGTAATCTATCCATAGCTGGACGGAGCTCATCATCGAGCACGCCTGTCTGTGCTTCAAGGCGTGAGATGTAGCCATTGACTGTGCCAATGTTCGCGCCATAGGCAAGATCAAGATTTTTAAGAGTTTGTCCAAGAGATGTAGCAGCTTTGTCATCTTCTGCAAAAGCTTTGATGGAAGCACGACTAAAGGCCAATACCGCAGCTGTACCAAAAGTCCGAGTAAGAGTTTTATTTAAGCTTTTAGTTCTAGAGTTTAATTTATCTAGAGATGTCTCGGCTTGCTTGAAACCTTTTTTACCGGTGAATTCGGTTGCAATATCTATGACTACATTAGCCATCTTTACACCTTGGCCTTTGTATTAAGTTTAGCCGCAGAAGTTTCTATAGCTTTGATTACAGCTGCTTGAGTCTTTCCCTGATCCTCTGCCCATGCTCTAAATATTGTTCGGCCGCGCATTTTGCCACTAGCTCGACCGACTTGGCCCTCTTGTCTGACATAAGCATTTACTATCGGGCTAGTTGCGTTTAAGGCATCTATAAACTGTCGGCCAGCGTTTGGATTAAAGCTAGAGCCTTGGCCTTTACTTGGACTCTTAAACTTTTTGCCATAGTAGGCGGAGTACTTAGGGTTAGGGTTTTCGCCTGTCACAGTTGCAGCTTGTTCTCTACCTTGTGGATTTTTACGTCCAGCTGTTTCATAGATAGCACCAGCAGCACTTTTGTTAAATATACGAGCTAAAGCTCTGAACCCATTATTATTAGGTTTTGACGGCGTAGCTTTATATCCGATGCCACGCTTAGCTTCGGAAGCGTTATACAGAGGAAAACGTCCCTCACCTCGGCCCCAATTACTTAAAGGAGCAGTTGCAGGGAGAAATCCTCGTGCTTTTGTCGTGATTGGTTTTAGAGCTGCCGCCATTTCTTTCTGAGTTTCTTTAGCGAGATCAGGAGCGAATTGACGTAAAGCCTTGCGTAGATTAACGGCGCCTTTTACTGCTACTGGCATCTTTAATCTCCTTAGCTTCATCTTTGAGCCCTTGCACTAATGCATCGAGCATGGTCTTATCTAGATCTAGTAATGCTTGAGGCGCGACTCCCAATCGAATACTTAACCTCGCGATCAAGTACGTAAAAGGGAGGTCGCGCTTCAGGCTAAAGGGTCGCTATCTAAAACCTCTACAGACTTAAGTGTTTCCACAAAAGCCTCACCAAAAGGTTTAGGTGCCTGTCCCGCACGCTTTGTTATTTCCCAAGCCAAGTAATAGACCATTGACTGCTGCTCTAATTCACGAAAGGCTTTATGAAAGCCAGTCTTATAAAACTGCTCGAAGGCATATTCAATAGCCGGAGAAATTTCTCCTTCTAATTCTGTGCCATCTTGTCGTACGATCTTTAGCTTTGCCATTTGGTTGCCCCTTTGTTAGTTAGTTTGATTTACCAAGTACCGGTAGATGCGATTGCAGTCTTTGAGTTACAGGTAAAAGTCAGATCCATCATGGCTTCGTCAGCAACGGCGCCGTTAATTGGAGTTAGGTTGTCCACTAGGAAAGTACCTGTATATAAAACGTTAGTTGCTGATACTGCCGCTGTTGAGTCTTGGATTGCTCTAAAAGCAACAGTCGTGCCGTATGCAGCTTGTAGCGTAGGCAAAATTGAGCCCGCAGCTGTGTCGTTAAGTAGCGTTACTGTAATTGTGTCAGCTGATAGACCAGTTACAAACTTATGAGCTGTATCGCCCATCGCTGTTACTTCAAGCTGATCCGCTTGCTGTGTTAGCGTAAAGTTAGTTACGTGGTCTGAAAAATCCACAGGTGTAGCGCCGACCTTAAAGCCGACTTTATTATTTAGAAAAATCGCCACGATTTATTCCTCGTCTTTCTTGGCAGTAGTTTTAGGTGTGTTAGTTTCGATCTGACCTATCTTTTTAAGAAAAGCCAAATCCTCGGGTGTTAGGTCAGACATGGTTTAACTCCAACTCGTTAGTACTGATATGGAAAAATCGGCCGTTAGTAATGAACCGCTTTGTACCTCAAGCACAGAGGGAGCACTCATTGAGCCAATATTTAGCTTTATAGATGAGGCCGCTAGTTTGTTAAAGACAGCTACGGCCAGAGTTTCGATACCTTGTAGGTTTCCTTGATTATCAAACATAGGTACAGTCATGATGATCTTAAAATTAGCAAGAGGTGAGATAGCCGCATAAGAGTTATTACTTGGCGTAATGTAATTATCTGCCGGTGCAACGATCACAGAGTTAGCCGTGATTGTTGCCGGAGGGTAGCTGTATGTATTCCAATCGTTAGGACTATCTAACGCGGCAGCTAGTGCGGCTCTAAGTGTGGTGATGGCTGCCATTTATCCGACCATGGTGTTCGGGTTTGTGTAGCCAGCGATAAGGCCTCGGATCTTGCCGATCATCGAGTTACCCATGCGATAAGGGCTAGGGCTAAAACCATCGATGGATACACCGCCGGTCTGTGATACCTGACGAGCTTGAAAAATGTCAGTCGCGAGAATCATCGCAGCCTCACGTACGGCCGGCGTAGTCGCATAAGCGTTTGTCTTTGTATCTGCACCTACAGCTGATCCGTAGGGGAGTACTCGAGTGAAATTAGCGTTAGCAGCTGTCTTAGTAAATTGAATAAAGCTGTAGCCCTTAGGCCAATTCCATGCGTAAGTATTCCACGCGATGTTTGGAAAATTATTAGTAGTGCCGGTAGACCATGGCAGAGTGCCGGTAATTGTGTATGTGCCGTTAAAGGTTGAGCCGCATCCACTCAAGGTTACAGAGTCACCGGTAGCAAAGATTGCAGGGTTAGCGATCATTACTGTCGCGATGTTATTTTGTAGGACTGTTCCCACTACTGGAGCAGAGTCAAACCATAAAAACTGATTGAGTAAATCTTGAGCAGCCTGACAGCACGTCTCAACGATGTCCGACGAGTAAAGGTTTTCGATACCTAAATTCGCACGAAGCTCGGCCTCGGTGACGTATGTAGCTGGCACTTATTTACTCCCATCTTAAAAAGGGCCGGTGGGGTTCAAAGGGCTAAGAACCCCACCGACTATTAGGTTTTTGCTTACGTTAGGTTGAAACGTACGATTCCCTTAGGCATCTTGGCGATTGTTGCCATGTAGCCGTAGATAGCGACCTGTACTTGTAGAGATCCGACTACGTTTACGCTCATGAAATTTTGCGCTGAGCGATAAACAGTAAATGCCTCAGGTGCAAGGATTAGAGCTGAGTCATCGATAGTCGTAGTAGCTGAGAAGTTCTTGTCTACGTATAGATCAAGTCCTAGTACGTTGCCACGAATTGAGCCAGGCTGTGTAAGTCCGGCCGCGTTCATCGGTTGTGACGCCGAGTAAATTGGTCTCCCTGTCGTGTCGGTAGCGCCCATTAGTAGCTGCCATTGTGAAGGGTTAGCTACGTAGTTCTGTGCAAAGTAACCTGTAGCCTGATAAACCTTAGCCGCTGCATCTGATGCGTAGCCAATGATTCCAGCTGATGAAGCTGCTTGTGTTGCGCCTTGCTGTCCGGCTGCGATCAATGCTGTTAGTACAGCTGTGTCGATTGTCTTTAGGTAAGCATTTTCTAGCTGAGTAGTTAGCTCTGCATAGAAATTAGGATCTGAGCGCTCTAAAAGTTCTACGCTGTAGGTGTTCATACCTGCGTACTTAGATACTGTTCCAGTTAGGTAAGCAGTTTCCATACCTGTATTTTGAACAGCGCCCGCTTCAGCTTCGACAGTTACGACAGGTGCTACACCTGTACCGCCGCCATCGGAAGTAACCAAGGCAGGGACATTGATAGACATGCCACTTGATGGCAAAACACCTTGAGAACACGCATCTATGGCAGGTGTACCAAAACGTGTATTAGTTACAAACTCATTTAGATATTGCTGCGGCGAAAATGACGGATTCGTTGTAAAACTGTCATCTGCTGCGGTTACATAAAGACGTGAATCCTCGCTACCAAGAGCAGCTTTAATCTTGTGTTCTGTGTATGTAGGCATTGAGATAATTGGTGTACGCACTCTCTGAGAATCAAGTGCAGATGGACGGATAATTTTGCGAGCTGCCTCTACTGGTGCAGCCTCGCTAGATGCTTCAACCGGAGTTTCCTCCGGTGTATTTTCAGGGGCTGTAGTCACAGCTTCCTCGCTTTCGGTTTCGGTTTCGGTCTCTACGATTGTCGTATTGATCGTTGTTACTTTTTCTTTTGTGCTAGTCGCAGCGATGAGCTCGGCCCGAGCCGCTGCAATATCAGTTACGGATGCGCTAGAAAAGGCAGCGCTTTCGACAAGCGATACCTCTTTGAGGACCGCAGCCGTTACTAACAGGTAATCGCCCATAGGCTTAGAGGCCGTTACATCGACCCCTACGGATAAGCCACTTACTAGGTTTTCCTGAGCTAATACGAGCGCATCTTGTCCTCGAGTGCTGCTCGATAAACGAAAGGATCCGTAAATACCCTCTGGAGATGTGGACTCAGTAAATGAAATTGCTCGGCCTACTGGCTTATCATTTTGATGCTGCGATAGTAATTTTATTTTTGTTGCATCTGGAATAGCGATAGATCCGCGCTCAAATACAACAGGGCCAGCGGATGTATATCCAACCTCTCCGTATGGAGCTACAAGGCCTGAAATAGTACGGCTACCTGCATCGGCAGCTTGAATTTCTTGATTAAACGTTAGTAGCACTTGCATCTCCTAGCGGTGTGAGTTGTTCCATTTGTCGAGCTTGGTTTACATCGATTAAATCTAGAGTGAGCATTTTTTCGATAATGTCTAAACGCTCTTTAGCATCTGCACGTAAGAAAGAATCATCTACAGCAAAACGCACCTGATTGGCAGAGTTAGTAATATCGTTCATAGATAAACGATCCTCAATAGCGCAGATGTAAGGCTGTAATGAATACGCCATAAACTCTTTACGACCATCGATTATGTTTTGGTACGTGAGCGAATTGTTCATGTCCGCGGAAATATAATATGCCGGCACGTTCATAGCTCGAGCAATCTCTGTAGCCAAGTACTGAGATGCCTCGTTATACATCATGTCTTTAGGACTAAAACCAATATTCTCTACAGATAATGTAGAGGTTAAATATGCTGTACTACGCGATGCGCGAGATGATTTCCATGCAGCTAGTAGGCCTTGTACTTGTGACTCAGGTAAATCAGCGCCGTTATTTTTTAATACTGTAGTCGCCATTGGTGTAGCAGCACTTACAGCACTTGCTTTTTGGATATCGTAAGCGGCTTTAATAGTAGTGCCAGCTGTATCTAATACACCAGGTGTTAAACCTTGGAAAGTTACAAGTGATCCAATACCTGCCATAGGTACAAACTCACCATCAACATAATAATCTTTAATCTCTGTACCAAATTTATTTGTCGTGTATGTAACGCGATTGTTAGCGATCCACTCAAAGCCGGATGGTCGTCCATCATCTGCATACAAAGATGTAACGCGCCAATATGCAACGCCGTAAAAGATTAAACTATCAACAGTTGCAGAGATAGTAACGCTGCGAGGCTGACGATAATCAGGCTGCTCTAACCAAATAGGGGAGCCTAGTTTTTCTCCAGTAGATTTTTTGTAGAGTGCTAAATCAATTCCGGAAATAACTCCAGCGATTAAATTGCGGCAACGTGCAACGCTTGCTACCTGTAATGCAAAATTACGATCAATACCTGCATTAAATCCAGTACCGACACCGGTGTTAAATGATCCATATCCGTACTGTGTAGACATTACGGCAGGGGCGTACTGTGCCTCGATAGCTGGCTTGTCAGCGCTCTTGAATCCGAGAGTTTGTAGTAATCCCATGAGAGGGATAATCTCCAAAAGTCAAGCACAAAATCAGAAAAGTCTCGGCGTGTCTCTAGACGTAAACTTTAGCGTCACTCACAGGCTTGGTAAGGTGCAGAGTTAGCATCGCCATACCGATAGGTGCAGCTACAGATCCGGATGACTTTTTACGGATGATGCGCCAAGCGCTGTCGTTGGATTTAGCGGCCACATTGTCCATAGCTTCATTGAGCGATTCTTGGTTTCCGTGCACGACCCTACGATTATCGATTGCATCCTTAAACGTGGAGCACGCGGTATAGAACAGGCTGCCGCTACAGTCACCGACCATAACGCCGGAGTTATGGAGCCTATCGGCAACGGCTTGGCCCGTGTACTTGTCGTAAAGCACTAGCTTAGGCATCCACTCCATACAGTAATTCTTAATGTCTACCGCGATCTTTAGCTCATCGATTGCTCGATCAGACTCCCATGTTTTTACAAGGCTTAAACCGATACGACCATCCGGCAAAATTGCACCAGCTACAAGAGCTGCATGTCGTCGTGCATGAGGCTCAATATCAAAAGCAAACATCGAGTACATGCCCGGATTCATAAGTAGCTCAGGATCAGCGCACTCCTCCCAGCTGCCGGGTGTCCATGGGCTCGAATCCGTGCCGACCCATTTACACAAGGTCTCCGTCATCGCAGCGGCGTAAGTTGAAGTCGCGATAATTTCCTCAATAGCATTTTCACTAATGAGCGTGCCGAGGCTTGGGTTTGCAGCTGCCCATGCTGACCGATCCCAGATGTCGCAGTTATCGGGCGCAGAGTACTCGTAGTAACCGACAGATTTAGGAGGCTTACTAAGGGATCTATCGCGCATTTCATTAAGCACGATGCTGTCCTTATGGCCGGCGTTACTAGTGTAAAAGCGCTGGCTATTAGGACGCGTGAGGGTGGTCGATTTACTAGCGTCCAGAGCCTCTACTCCTACATCACGTAACTCATCGATCCAAACGCTATCGGCGCTAAGTCCACGGCTAGAGTCGATAGTTGCAGCTACTACCTTTATCTCAGCACCCGTCTCGAGAATAATGCGCTCGTTGCCGTTAGTACGCCGGTAAGCCTTCTCAATCGTGCCACCTCTGACTTGAGCTAAGAGGAAATCGTTACGTTCGATAATGCCGGCAATGATCTCTAAGCTCTTACTAGCCATCTGTCTCTGTGAGGACATGATGAGGATGTTCTGCTCATTAAAGCAAAAGAGCCCAGCTAGTACACGCATCCGCATCATGTGCGATTTACCGGACTGTCTGGCACAAACAAACAGCGCAGACTTTTTTATAAACATATTATTTTCGTCTACGGCGCACATGTCGGTCAGGATCAGTTTTTGCCAATCGAGTAAAGGCTGGCCGATTCTCTCAGCTAGTTCGATGATCTCATTTACTCTGGATTCGCCTTTGAGGAATGGGCTGTGAAGCCTTGGTTTCAAATCCCCATACAGCTTCTTTTTAGACTTGGTTGGTTTCGTCATAGTTCTGGCTTAGGTTGGCCTGACATTGGACCAGCCTGGACTGTGCTGGTTGTGCTCGGGTAAAT
>ENA-OSIY01000981-OSIY01000981.1-marine-metagenome-genome-assembly--contig:-NODE-981-length-15616-cov-5.735054_pt1 | contig 15616 bp, 6 predicted proteins | sample MGYA00237884_ERZ534233 | MGnify/ENA primary metagenome ERZ534233 (study PRJEB26412, sample SAMN06343840) | marine metagenome | isolation source: estuarine water | place: USA: Columbia River Estuary... | reverse complement strand
AGACGGCATACGAGATTTCTGCCTGTCTCGTGGGCTCGGAGATGTGTATAAGAGACAGCTTTAAAAGCTTGCGTTTGAACGTCAGGATTGTTTGATCGAATAAGAATTCGGTCTCCACTTACGTTCTTCCATAAATCGTAGAAATATATTCTGTCTGTATAAGCCCAACTTGTAACATCTCCAATTGGCACTCCAAAAGGGACAGGTTTGAAAAGGACCGCTTTATACGGCATATAATTATTTGCAGCATTGATATGCCATGTAGATTTCCCAGTTGTAAATGGAATAGAAAGTTCTGTTTGGCTTTGTCTTTCAAAAAGGCTAAATAGCATTGCATTTTGCGATCGGATTGATTGGGCATTATTGATATCAAAGGTTGTTTCATCTGTATAATCAGAGCCAACAATACCACCAAACTCCGAAATAATATGTGGTTTTACATTGTTCCATTTTTTAAAACTGTAACTTTCAATTAAATCTAACACTGCCTCCAGATTACTTCCTGATCGCTTGTTGTCTTGACCAACTTGGTTGATTCCGTCGTATAGATGAGTAGAAAATCCATCCATTTCTATCCCCGCCTCGTCCATAAACATTTTCATATTACTATTCCACTGCGAAAAATCATTTCTCTCAAATGATGGATATGCAGCGGCATATCCTATGACCTTCATATTTGCCAATTCAGGAGTTTCATTGATTCTATTTCCAATCGCTTTAAACACATGAGCCATTTCTAATTTTACTCGTGCTTCTGCAATGGGATCCCAGTCTGGCTCAGAATAATAGTCACGAGCATGGACAAAAGGCTCATTCATTGGTTCATAATATTCTGGTCTTGAAGAAACATCAGCAAAATTTTTGAAATATTCTACAACCCAATTTGATAATGCAAGATTATCAATCCCTTCCTCATACATATTGTAAGGGTGTTCTGTTCCAACATATCTCGTAACTTCTCGAACATCACTATCCCCACTTCCAGCGGTTGGATATAACCCAATTTGACCTTCTTGTTGTACTGCATAAGCCCCGGGACCCCAAAATCTTCGACCATACTCATAAGCATTATAACTTTCAAAAAAGTTATTTGCAATGTCATTTCCTCCACCAGAATGCAAGTTGAAGAATTTTAATCTGTCCAATGATGAGCTTGTTCCTAAAAATCTTTTCACAGAAGGATAAATATCAACTGATGTATACATTTCAACACTTTCCACATTTATGGATGTAAGTTGTGTTCCTGACGAAAATGATTGAGAATGAAAGTAACCATAGATATTAGTCGTAGCAGCAGAATAAACGCTTTCATCTATTCCTGTATAAGACCCTGTAATTGATTCTGTGTTATTTGTCAGATTTAGCAATGTAGCAGATATTGTAGATGATGCCGCATCATTTCCCAAGGTGAGAGTAACTGATAATGCCAAATCATCTGTCACACCACCTGAACCTTGAACACTAGCTATTGATACATATGTATCTGGACTAAGATTTTGAGCATTCGTATTGTTTTTTAAAAGAAGTGCTCCATCTGGAAATTCGTCATTTCCTGAAACGGTAGATAAGAAAATAGTGTTTGATGGGGGATTGGAAGTTCACACATCACTGCTAGAGCTGAATCCGATTTTTATTAGTGGCTTATTTTGAGCTTCTAATGTTCCAGTAAAATTCAAATTTACTCTAAAAGTAATCGATTTTCCAACCCCAGACACAGAAAAACCTTGTTTCCATGCTGCTCGCTTCCAGTCTGTTGAGACAGAAACATTTCCTGAATCAGCATCAACCATCCAAGTTCCTGTAGAGAAAGATGCATCCCAGTTAGATTGGTTGTAAAGGGGCTCATTTGTAAAACCCTCGTCAGATGAAAAACTCACTACATTTTGTGCTGTTAATGTAGTTGAAAGGCTTGCAATAGCTACGATTATAAAATTCTTAATTTCATTCATATTTCAACTTAATCTTTAAAGGATTCAAATTCATCAACATCCAAAATTAATGTACTCAAATGACCGCCACTGTCTGGAAAAGTAATATGAACTACAATTGTCTCTTTTAAAAGATTGGGTGGTATTGGTACATCAATCACACCAAAAAATTTCTTTCTGTTTTTCTGATCATATCCCTCCCAATTGAAGGGAATTTCTATTTTTTTACCATTTACTTCAATAATCGGTCTTTTTGATTGATCATGCATACGTCCAATCCCCATACTCAAACTCGCACTGCTAGGATTTGCTGTTATTTCTGTAAAAGTGAAAGTCATCTTTTGATGTGCTTTGATTGGTAATATAAATTCTTTTGAATAGTAACGTGATTCTTTTACTTTTCCTTTAAAGTCAGGCCTCTTTTTTAGGTTGTAAGTCAACACTATTGTTTCATCCTTATCAATAAAAAATTCAGTGGGTAGAATAGAGATAGTATCTTCGTAATAACGTGGAAAATCATCACGAAAAACGGTAAGTGATTTAACATTTATACTTTCTATATTTTGTTGAATTCCTATCGTGTTTAAGCTAATTTTTTGGGGATTATCATCTAAATTATTCAAGGCAATGAAAAGTTGCTTATCATGAATAAAGGACTGAACTTGAACATCAGGATTGTTTGAGTTTGAAAATACTCGATTCCCTTTAATCTCTTTCCATAACTGATAAAAGTGAATACGATTCGTATACACCCATCCTGTAATTTCTTTTTTGGGTACACCCATATTTTCAGCTCGCCATAAAACTGCCTTGTAAGGCATGTAATTGTTTTTTTCCGTTATATGCCAAGTTGCATTATCAGTGGTAAATGGAATAGATATTTCAAGACGATCTTGCCGGTCAAGCAGTCCAAAAATCATTGCATTTTGGGATCGAATAGACTGTATATTCCTGATGAGTGAAAATTCATTTTTTTCAATACCCCCATATTCAGTAATCGCATGTGGCTTTACATATCCCCAACGATTAAAACTATAAGACTCAATCATGTCCATAATTGCTTCATTATTGCTCCCAGATCGCTTGTTGTTTTGTCCGGCTTGATTTACACCATCATACAGGTGATATGAAATGGCATCCATTTCATCTCCAGCAATATCTAAAAAGAGGCCCATGTTTGTTTCCCAGTTTTTAAAGTCTTTTAATTCAAATGAGGGCCAAGCAGCACCATAACCTATGATTTTCATTTTTTTTAGAGATGGTTCTGCATGTATTTTAGTAGCAATTGCTCTATACATTTTTGACATTTCCGTTTTAACACGTACTTCAGCCACTGGATCCCAATCTTTTTCATCATAAAAATCTTTAGCGTGAACAAAAGGCTCGTTCATTGATTCGTACCAAAGTGGCCGTTGTTCATCATCAACATTTTTAAAATATTCGGCTGCCCAATCTGATAAAGCATCGATATCAATGCCTTCTTTATATAGATTTCGGGGATGTTCAGTACTTACGTATCTCCTAACGGACTTGACTTTTTCTGATTTTTTAATTTTTGTTTTTGGGTAAATACCAACTTCCCCTTTCTGTTTTTTTGCTTCAACCCCAGGACCATAAAAACCTCTTCCAGACCATTCGACATTGTACTCCTCATAAAAGTCCTGTAAAAGAGGAGTGTTCGCTGGCGTGTGAATAAGAAAGTACTTTGAACGATCTAACTCTGTAACATCTCCAATAAATCGTTGTATCGAAACATCCACTGTAACCAGGTTTTCCTGACTAAAAGCTGATTGGAAACATATGATTACTAAAAATAAGTACTTCAAAATTTAAATTTTTTATTTACTTATGAATTATTCTGGTGTGTAAACTTTGACATCGTCTATATAAATAACCCCCTTCTTTTGATACCTAAAAGCAACAAAATAATTTCCAGTTTCTGGAGCTGTCCAAATCTTGCTTGCCTCTTTATTAATTGTTATCCATTCCCCTCTTGGTAAAACTGATATTCCTGTCCAAAATTGCGTACTAGGAAATGGTGCTTCAGAATAAAAAATCCAGGGTCCAATAGACCCATCGGAATAAGAAGGATCAATCCAAACTTTAAATTCCAAAGTGACCCTTTGGCCTTGATCTAAATGAAAAAGAGATCCTTCATTCCAACTCCATGCTCTTGTCCATTTACCTTCTTCAGTTGCCTCCATTCGCATACTGTATGAACCAGTTGCCGCCTTTTGGTCTGTAAAATTAATCTCACTTGATGCTAAATTGTCAGATGCTGCTGACCAGCCAGACCCTCCATCTTCAAACCCATAAATATTGTTGTTTGCAAGGTTTTGAGGAAAATATAAACTTACCAGTTGGTCATCAAACGACTCTGCTGGAATGTCGTTCACACGAGTTAAAACACCATCACTGTCGTCATACGAAAGGTAAGCTGTTTGATCACTTTTGATGTTAATATCAGTTTCAATATCCACAATTCTGTTATCATCAGAGTTGATAGACACCTTTGATATTGCATATTCCACTCCATTTTCATCAGCTAATGTAAAATGTGGTAGTAGATCTTCAGATGCTTTTAATGGAAGGTCATATGAGAGTTGAATCACACCACGTTCATCTTCTATAATACTTTTAATCGTTGGTGGATCAATATTTTCAATTACATTGATATAGCTTTTGAGATGTAAAGTGTCTTTCGTTCCTTCAGGAAACTGCCGCCAAGTTATTAGAGTTAAATCATATATTCCAGTTTTTGGATAAGCTACATCTATTGTCTTAACCAGCTCATCTTGCTCGATGTTAATACCCCCTGCTGAACTAGGGGTTCCACCTGGAAACAACCATATCCTACGATTTGGATTTCCATTTGAAATATCTTTAAAATTTATGGTACCACCCTCATACATCGTAATTTTTTCAGGGGTTTCTTCATAAAACCCTGCTTGAACTGATTGTATTTCAAGTTTTGCATCAATATAGTCCAATACAACTACAATAAAAGTTGTATCTAGTGCAATGGAATCCACCTGGAAATCAGCTTTAAGGCCCACCTCAAAGTTACCAGGTTCGTTAAATCGAACATGAATCAGGTCCAAGTTTGAAGGGCTCTGCCCATTAAGATTGGTAATTGATGCTGACTCTGGAATTGTCCACGTTCTATTTGTGACTCCTTTAGATAAGTCTACAAAAGATGTGATGTTTCCCCTCTCAATTCTATTATTCCCAGATGCAGCTGCAACTGCATCTGAAAATTCACTTGCATCTGGTTTGATATATTCTTTCTCACATGAGAGGAACACAAATAATATAGAAAGTGACACTAGAGTGTAATTAAGAATATTTTTCTTGTACTGGAATTGAATTGAATTGTTTGAATCATTCATAATCTTAATCTAAAAAGTCTGGATTTGAATTCAGTTCTGCTGAAGGTATTGGAAAATAATCATGAGCTTCTGGACTATACACATTCGCTGCTTCAACAAATTCCTTTATTGGAGTCAGTGCTGAATGGATTGTAGGATCGTACTCATAAAGGACTTTCGCACTCATCACATATTTCTTCGATGCAAGGTGCTCATACTGTTCTTTAACCTTACCCCAACGAGTGAGGTCCTCCCAACGAATATCATGCCCCTCAAACATTAACTCAAGAGGTCGTTCGACCCACATTATATGATCCATTAATGAAAGACTACTATAAGATAGATGATGCTCACTTTGAGTTAACTCTATTGGGTCTACAGTTCCATCATTATTCGAATCAGTGTATTGAGGATCTGAAAAATCAATAGCTATATTATTCATTAAATCCTCCTTACTAGCAGCTAATTTTATTTTTTCATGGTCGACTACAATAACAAAATAACTTTCCCCATTTTCAAGTAAATCAAAATTATTTGGTAAGGAGTCTATGTCACAAACCATTCCAGCAGGACAGTAAGTTAAAGGATCATCACTCATATAAATTAGTTCTTGACCATTGATATATGTGTGATGACCAACATGAACGATATCTGTGTTTAAATCAATGAAGTGTGGAGAATTGTTATTAGGGTCTTGATCGTATTGAAATTCAACATCTTTTCTTAGTTTAACTACCCCAGCACGATTCCTTATTTCATTAATCATTTGAATGACTTCATCCAAATCACCACCACCTTTTAAGACACATTCCGAATACAATAACAAAACATCTGCGAGTCTTATAACTCTTTCATTGATTCCTGAAACCGTCAAGTCACTTTCACGATCCAACCACCAATTTTGAAACTTTTTAAGATACGAAGCTTCTTTGTTGTTGTAAGCACCTCCACTTTCTGATGTTTTTTGATAGAGTGTCGTGTTATCGTCATCAGCAATTGCAACTGAAACTGAAGTACGAACAGAGTAGTTGGCAGTTCCTGTTCTAGATGCGTTGATCGGATTTGTCATGTCCATGATATCATTCCTAAAAAGCATCGTCATATAGAAGGATGGCATTACTGTTCTATATCCGCCACCTTGAGTAGTGGCTAGACCTTTCGCTCGACTTGTTGCCTCAGATCCAGTTGTTCCATCTTTGGCTCCATACGATGTTCCTGTTTTTGCCTCAATTGAAAATGCAACTTCAAAAATAGATTCGCTATTGAATTCGTGTTCTTCATCAAAATTATCTCCAATGTCAGCTGTTAAAGAATAGATGTTGCTATCTATAATTTCTTTAAAATATCCTTTTGCTACATTGTAGTTTTGCTCGTTTATGAGGAGCTTTCCAAGCATAGCAGTCGCTGCGCCCCAGGTTGCCCTTCCCAAATCCTCACTCAGGTCATAGGACTTGGGTAAGTTTTGATAAGCAAATTCCAAATCTTGAAGAATAAGTTCGAAAACTTCGGACGCAGGAGATGGTTTTTTATAAAATTCATCTCTCATTTCGGGAGCAGATGTGTGGATAATAACACTTCCATTGTTATACCCTCTATAAAGAGAATAATAAAAAAACCCACGTAAAAATTTAGCTTCTGCTTCAATTTGATTACGAATATCAGCACTCAAATCTACATCATCAATGTTGGTGAGAACTTGGTTAGCTCTGTAGATGCCAATATAAGCATCACGCCATCTTGATGTCACAATCTGTGTATTCTCGTTAAGAGTTAAAGTATTGAGTCCAATTGCATTTGCATTCCAATTATTGGGTCTACCTACATCGGAACGAACAGGATGTTGAATCGCTGCTGAACCACCTAGCATCCCATCCAACTGTAAAGCTGCATAAGTAGCAACCAGACCCATTTGTAATTCTTCTTCTGAAGACCAAAATGAGGCAGAATTTAAGTCGTTTGGATTTTGAATATCTAAAAAATCCTTATTACAACTGAAGAGAAAAAGGACTCCAATTATAATTTTGAGATAAATTTTGTTTAAAGTCGTTTGCATTAGATTAGTCTTTAAAATGAAATTGATAAACCAGTTAAATAGGTGGCAGAAATAGGATAATTACCTCTGTCCAATCCACCATTAAATGGGTTGGAATCACCAACCTCAGGGTCAAATCCTGTATAATTTGTAAATGTGATTGGATTTTGGGCACTCACATAAAATCGGAGCTTATCGATTCCTATTTTTTCAACTACAACCTCAGAAAGTGAATATCCAACAATGATATTTCTAACTCGTAAATATGAACCATCCTCTAGAAAATAGTCTGTTGATGTTTGCACATTTGGGTGCTCGATATTAGAACGAGGGGTTGGGATATTTGAAGTTGGATTTACATCAGACCAACTGTAAACCAAATCCCGATGGCGTTTCATACTATATGCATATTGTTTAGCACCATTATATATTGTACTACCCTCAATACCATATAGTTGTACTGATAAATCAAATGCCCTATAGTCAATATCGAGTGTAAAACCATACTCAAAATCAGGCTGATAAGATCCTTTGTAAGTCTTATCATCAATGGTTAATTCACCATCTCCGTCGATATCTACATAACGAAGATCACCTTTTTGTGCTGTTGGTACCATTTGTTGATAGTCTGTAAGTTCCTCATCAGTTTTAATTGTACCAGTGGTTTCATAAACTTTAAATGCACCAACTGGCAAACCAGCTTCCAAAACAGCAACTGGTTCAGTTTGGCTCATTCGAAGAATGTTTGGATAGCCGTCCAAAATAAATTCCCCCTCTCTAGAAAGACTTATAACAGTATTTTGGTTTTTTGTGAATGTTGCACCAAACTTTGCGTTAACATCGCCAAAGCTTTGGTTAAGATGGCCAGCAATTTCGATTCCTTTATTTTGTAAGTTCCCAACATTCGTAAGGTACCTGTCATAATTTTTTGAAGATATTGGTGTTGAACCTGCAGAAATAGGTGGCGCAATCGCCAACAACATGTCTTTCTTATCCTGTTCGTAAATATCGATATTCAGTTCTGCTTTACCTCGTTTAAAATCAAGGTCAATTCCAAAATTCTTACTGACATTAGATTCCCATTTAAGGTTAGGGTCTGCGTATCCAGGCTGTGTCATACCACTCACCAAATTACTTCCACCCCCGAGTGGATAGTCAACATTTGATATCACAACAGGGGAAAAGGCGTATGGTGGTATTCTGTCGCTTCCAGTAGTACCATAGCCAATTCGGATTTTAGCCAAGGATATTTTGTCCTTTAGACTCTTGAAAAAAGATTCATTTGAAATCGTCCAGGCACCTGAAATTGAAGGAAAAACGCCATAACGATTATTTGCACTAAAATTACTTGAACCATCTCTTCGAACAACAACTGATAGAATATACTTCCAGTTATAATTGTAATTTATTCTTCCTAAGTATGAAATACTATTCGTTTTGTTAATGAAGTGTGATGATGGAACTGGCTCTCCATTGCCAAGTACAGGCGTAATATTGCTCGAGATATTATCGGCTCCTGCTCTGTAAAATTCATACGATGATTTTTCATATGTATTTCCTATTAAAACTTTGAGGTTATGTTTTTTAAAGATCCTTTCATAATTCATTGTAAATTCAGCAATACTTCTGCTATTAATCCCATCACCAAGTCTTAGCTGGGCATTATAGTTACTGGCAGTGTTGTTGATTTCGCCAATCTCATTGTAAATCAAATAACTAGGATTAAAGAATCGATCCTTTTTACTGTAATGAGATTTCCCAAGATTTGCAGCGATTATTACCCCTTTAATTACCTTATAATTTAATCTTACATTTCCATTAAATGAATTGATTTTTGTATCATTCTCTTGCTTGAGTTTCCCAGCAAAATTTGAAATATTTTCTGGACTTGTACCTCCAAAAACAAAACTATCGCTACTCGCATCAATTGGTTTTCGATATGGTTGTAATCTTATCGCATCATAAATAAGAGCATAAGGTTCTTTTTTTTGATCACTTATGTTAAGGCTTACATTTGCCTGCGCACTGAAACGCCCATTTTTGAAGTAGGTGTTGGATCGCAATGAAAACTTTTCGTAGTCAGAATTGTATAAAGATCCTTCCTGATTGAAATAAGTTCCAGTAACATTATATGTCAAACCACTTTTTCCTCCACTTACACCAATTGAATGATTTTGAATTGGAGCCCAATCAACTTGCAAATCACCCATCCAATCTGTATTGTACAATAAGCCATCTTTATTAAATTCAAGTGGATCAAAAGCATTTGTTTGTTGATACCTGTATTGAATATCATTAATGTATAATGATTCTTTGGTATTTGCCAGTGGGATTCTCGAGCTAATATTTTGTAAGCCGTAATAAGATTCCAAATCAACCTTCATTTCTCCCTCCTTTCCACGCTTGGTTGTGATCAATATTACCCCACCCGAGGCTCTAGAGCCATATATTGAAGCTGATGCTCCATCCTTTAACACTTCGATTGATTCAATTTCTTGGGGAGTAATATTTGGATTCTCAATATATGTAACACCATCAACAACATACAGTGGTCCTGAACCCCCTTCTTGAAAAGAAGTGATACCCCGAATTGTAATTTGTGCATTTTCACCCGGTGCAGAATTTCCTTGACGCACACTTACTCCAGCAATTCTTCCTTGAATAGAGGAAGCGAAATCAGATGTAGCAGTTTTGGTAATTTCGTCTGACTTTACAGAAGAAACAGCTCCAGTAAGCTCCCTTTTTTTCATTGTTCCATATCCAACAACAACAACTTCATCTAAACCAGTTGTATTAACTTCCATCACAACATTATGTCTTGATTGAGTTACTGTGATTTTTGTTTCTTGCATGCCGATGTATGAAAAGATAAGGTTTGAGTTTTCAGGAACCTCTATCGAGTAAAACCCATCGAAATTGGTAGAGGAGCCCATTTCAGTTCCATCAATTCGAATGTTAACTCCAGGAATTGGTTGACCATCTTCAGCGCTTATAACAGAGCCTTTTACAGTTAAGTTCTGAGCTCGTGTCAGAAATCCAAAGAGAAAAGTGAATATAATTAGATTGAAAATGTGTAAAAAACGAATAATTTTTATCCTTTCAAGCATGATTATTTTGTTGAATATTTTAATTTTTAATTATAAATATAAATAGATGGATATAAATTTATAAGGTGTTATATAAATGTTCTTTTTTTTAACGCTATTTGCGATATCATCAATAAAATTTAAATAGGTTTTAATTAAAATCGTTAATTTTAGATAAATTAATGGTAGATGGTTCTAAGAAAATAATGTCAAATCTTTTAAACTGTTTTATTTTATTTGTTAGCTGTTTTGTTTATGGCCAGATGGATAGCCATATTTTTAAAAACATAACTGCAGCCGATGGACTGTCCCAACATAGTGTAAACTCTATAGCCCAAGATCATCAAGGTTTTTTGTGGTTTGCTACGAATGATGGATTAAATAAATATGATGGATATAGTTTTAAAGTTTTTAGACCAGATCCGAGTGATGCCAAAGCTATTTCAGGTAGAATAATTCAAGACATTCAAGTAGACCCTTATGAAAATCTTTGGATTGCCTCTTTGGACGGGGGATTAATTCATTATGATTCAAAAATGGAAGTTTTCACTAATCTTGATACTATTATCCCTGATTTTGGCAGCTACGCCAACAGAGTATCAATCACTCTTGATGGTGTTTTGTGGGTACAATTTGAATCTAAGATATGTTATGCGATAGTAAGAGAAAATATTAAAGACATAGTTTTTTCATCTTTCATTGATAAAAATCTATTTTCGAATAAAGATCAACTTAAAAGGCTGTATGTTGAAAAAGATCAAGTCTTTCTCGAGACTAAGCATTCAAGATATAATCTAAAATACAGCAAAACAGATTATACTTTGGAAGGGATTGTTCTAACTCCAGAACTTCAGAATAATCACATTGCACAAATTCTTGGTCCTGATGGGGCAGTTTGGGATCTCAAGAAAGAATTTGTATCCTTTAGAAACCACACGTTGAATGCAAATATATCTGCACGAGTTACGAATGATTCCGCTGTTGTTGATAATGAAGGGTCTTTATGGTGCGTAATTGAAGATCGCTTATCGGTTGTCTCTATTACGGATGGACAGTTGCAAAAAAAAGTCGTTGATTTCGAGTCTTTAGATTTTTTAAGAATTAAGAATAACAGAATTAAATCTATTTTTTTAGACAACACTGGAAATCTTTGGGTTGGAACCAATGGGGGAGGAATCTATAAAAATACTAATTTAAATTTTAAGTTTAAACATTTTGTAAAAAACAAAACCCCCCATAGTCTTAATGGTAATAAAATCAGAAGTTTACACGAAGACCAGTTTGGGAACCTTTGGATTGGAACGGAAGGTGGAGGGGTTAGTTTTTTAGACAAAAAAAATAGGAATTACGACTTTTTTACCTCTTTTAGCTTTTCTAAATCTAATTTGGGGATAAGTTCAAAAAACGTCCTTTCAATTTCTGAAAATATTTTAGACCAAAATAACTCTATCATTTGGTTTTCGACAGAAGACGGAGGTTTAAGTAAACTTGTGTTAAGTCAAGATGCAAAGCCCCACTCGTTCAGATTCCAAAAATATAATAAGCCAACTATTGATGGGAATGGAATTAAGTCTAGGACTATTCATTCCATTTTTGGAGAAGGTGAAAAAAGACTTTGGATAGGATATTACAATATCGGTCTTGGACTCGCTAATTGGGAAGGGAACTCTGATGAAATAGAGTTTGTATCTATCGATTCCCCCAACGAAAAAAGTGAACTTTCAGGTAAAATCATTCGAGACATCTACAGAGACAGCTTTGGGATATTATGGTTGTCCACTAATAATGGACTAAATAAGCTTAATGAAAACAGCACAAATATTTCGAAGAGTACATTTATTTCCTATCAGCATGATTTAAATGACCAAAGTAGTATTGCCAGTAATTACATTTTACAACTTTTTGAAAGCAGTGACAATACACTTTGGGTGGGAACCTTTGGTGGCGGTCTTAATAAGATGTTGCGCTCAGCTGATGGGTCTGTTCTTGGATTTAAAAGATTTAACAAGCAAAATGCACTTTTTCCAGCTGATGTCATCAACTCCATTACAGAAGACAATAGGGGGATGCTGTGGGTGGGCACCAACAATGGTTTGATTGAGTTTGACCCCAAAACTGAAGTTTATAAAACTTATGACTTGAGTGATCTTCAAAATCCTGAAATGAGCGAATTGTCAGCAATCAAAAGGTTGAATGGGGATTTGGTTTTTGGGGGAATCAATGGAATAAATGTTTTTACACCACTTAATTCAGACTCTAAAGATGTTACACCAAGAATTGTTCTCACTGACTTCAATGTGATGTACGAGCCTGTACAGCCGATGGAAAGAGTTAATGGATCTGTAATTCTCGAAAAAAGTATTACACATACAGATCAATTATACTTGGGGGCAAATCTAAGTAACTTTTCAATTGGCTTTTCCAGTCTACATTTTGGCAATCCTTCGTTAAACGAGTATAAATATATTTTGGAAGGTTTTGACACTCACTGGATTCAAACGAATTCAGATCATAGAATTGCAAATTACACCAACATTCCGGCTGGAGATTATGTTTTTAAAGTATTTGGAAGTAATGAAAATGGTACTTGGGCCACAAATCCCGCAACATTGGGAATTACAATATATCCTCCATGGTATCTATCAAATATGGCCTTGGTTTTTTATGTCATTTTTTTTATTGTTATGTTGTCTCTCTACGGTCGATATACCCTTATTGAAATCAGACAAAAAAGAAAGCTTGAATATGACCGTATTGAGAAAGTAAAAGAAAAGGAATTAAACTTCGCTAAACTAGAGTTTTTTACGAATATCTCTCACGAGTTAAGATCTCCTTTAACACTTATATTGGGTCCAATTGAAAAGTTGATTAATAAAATGGATTCTCTAAATAATGAAGACCGACTCAAGTCATATAAGACCATTCAACGTAACGCTGATTATTTACTTAAGCTAACAAAACAGATATTAGATTTTAGAAAACTAGAGCAAGGAAAACTAAAATTAACTTGTTCGCACACAAGTATTAATAAGCTTTTAGAAACTATTATTGAACAATATTATCCTCTAGCCAATAAAAAGCATATCCGTATAGATTACAATTATCCAGAGGCAAAAATTTTTGCTTGGATAGACATCAACAAGTTTGAGAAAATAATTCATAATTTATTGTCTAATGCAATAAAATTTACAAATGAAAAGGGCAAAATATTTATCGATCTTAAGATTGAGAAATCAAGTTTGGAATACCCTGATGGTCTTTTGGAATTAATTGTTAAAGATAATGGTAGGGGTATAAGTTCTTATGATCTGAACAATATTTTCACTCGATTTTATCAAGTAAAAAACGCGAATAAACCTAATGATGGTGTTGGTATAGGCTTGGCACTTTCTCAAAGTCTGGCGAATATTCATGGGGGGTTAATTGATGTTAAGAGTGAGCTTAATGTTGGAAGCTGCTTTACTTTAAAACTTCCGATGGGTGCTAGTCATTTGACATCAGATCAAATGGTTGAAGACCAAAATTTTGTTTTATCTGAAATGAATTCTATTGAAACCACCAATGTTGAGGCAATACAAGAAGTTGTAACATATCAAAATGGAGATAAACCAATCATTTTAATCATTGAAGACAACTATGATATTAACCATTATATCGCTTCCGAATTAAGTAATCGTTTTAATGTTACAAGTTGTATGAGTGGTGAGAGTGGATTAGAAATTGCCTTTAAAAAACTTCCAGACATCATCATTAGTGATGTAATGATGAATGGATTGAATGGTATTGAAGTTTGTGAAAAGTTAAAAAGCGATATTCGTACAAACCATATTCCTTTAATTCTCCTCTCTGCCAAAACGACTAATGAATCAAAAGTTCAGGGACTCAAAGCAGGTGCTGATGTATACTTGATAAAACCATTTAATTTAGAGGTTTTAAAAATGCAAATCGATTCATTGATAAAAAATAGAGAAAGAATCCATCAAGAATTTAAAAAATCTCTTTACAATCCCTCTTCAATTGAAATTACAGATGTAAATGAGAGATTTATTAAAAATGTAATAAAAATTATTGAGAATAACCTTGATAATCCATCCTTTACAACAAAAGAACTCGCTGACAAAGCAGGTATGAGTAGAACTACTTTTTACAATAAAATTAAATCAATAACAGGCTTAAAGCCTACAGAGTTTGTTCGAAATTATAGACTAAATATCGCTGCTCAGTATCTCCAAAAAGGATTTAGTGTGAAGGAAAGTATGCATAAGACAGGATTTAATACTGCTGGATATTTTACACAGTCTTTTAAAAATCTATTTAAACTGAAACCTTCCGAATATACAGCAAACCTATAAGTATAAGATTCACTCAGTAATTACTGTTACAAAAGCAGTTTTTAATCCGTTAGCGTTTGCTTGAATAGTAATTTCCCCAGCTTTTTCAGTTGATTTTATCATTAGCATGCATAAGCCATTGAATGCATTTCTCTGATTTGACTGAAATGGTTCTGTTGATGCTGGATCTCCATTTCCAACTGCTGCGATTGAGCCCAAATCGGAAACTTTAAATTTCACCAAATTATCAGCATTCGGACACAGGTTTCCATTTTTGTCTGTTATACGTACTTTGATAAACGAAATGTCCTGACCGTTAGCATTTAGAATAGTCCTATCAGGCTCAAGTTCTATTTTTGCTGGCTTACCAGCTGTATTCACACGCTTTTTGGCAACCCTTTGACCATTAGTGTAGGCAACAACCTCGATTGACCCAGGCTGATAAGGAACTTCCCACATTAATCGGTAAGGAGACATAAATGTACCCGTATAGCGCCCTCCTTCCCAATCAATAAAATTTATAGGGATAGGTGCTTTATCCTTTCCTTTACGCTTTTTCCCAAAAGATTTTCCATTGACAAATAACTCAACTTCTTCTGCATTGGTATATGAAACAATAGGGATGATTTCTCCTTCATTACCTTCCCAATTCCAATGGGGTAGCACATGGACCATTGGAGCGGTAGTCCATTGACTTTGATATAAATAAAATCTATCTTTTTTAAGTCCACAAAGGTCTACAGCTCCAAAATACGAACTTCGTGCCGGCCAGTCTCCATTCCAGTATCCATTTGTCGAATTATCCTTACCACCAAAAGGAGTGGGTTCACCTAAATAATCAAAACCGGTCCAAATAAATTCACCTAAATTG
>ENA-OSIY01000979-OSIY01000979.1-marine-metagenome-genome-assembly--contig:-NODE-979-length-15619-cov-5.021233_pt1 | contig 15619 bp, 18 predicted proteins | sample MGYA00237884_ERZ534233 | MGnify/ENA primary metagenome ERZ534233 (study PRJEB26412, sample SAMN06343840) | marine metagenome | isolation source: estuarine water | place: USA: Columbia River Estuary... | reverse complement strand
CGAGATCTACACCTCTCTATTCGTCGGCAGCGTCAGATGTGTATAAGAGACAGAACTAATACAGATGCAGTTAATGTAAATCGCAATGCCATTAATAATATGGGAGGAAAATGATCAATCGCACCTTTAGCAAAAACCAACCCCATTCCCCAAACTAGGGGAACTGTTAAGGCCATTAGCACCTCAATTGGCTTTAAATTTTTCAATTATGAAGTACCTCATAGCCCCATGGAAAATGCATCTGTTCGCTTACTAAAATGCGTTTATCTCAGCTCTACTTTTAATTCTTCTACAAATTCGTCATCAACTATCCTAGTGGCGACAAACTGTTACCATAAATAAAGCTTGTATTATGAACAAAAACTACAAAAGCTAAATATTAAATAAATACTCAAATAAACTAATTTACTTAAAGGCGAAATACATGTCTCAATCTACAAAAAAAGCACTAATTATTTTAACCTCTCATACCGAACTTGGCTCAACAGGCCGAAAGACTGGGTTTTACTATGATGAGATGGCAACACCATATTGGAGATTAATTGATGCTGGATTTGATGTAGATATAGCATCAATTAAAGGCGGAATTGCACCACCTGATCCCAAAACTTTAGTTGAGCCAAATGATCGCCCTCCAATGGTTGCACGCTTCATGAGTAATGATAAAGCAATGGCAAAACTCAATAATTCATATGTCTTAAAAGAATTAAATGGTGAGACATATGAGTGCGTATTTTTACCAGGTGGCCACGGCACTATGTGGGATTTTGATACAAAAGATATTGGTAAAATCATTAGTGATGCATGGGCATCAGATGCAGTTGTTGGTGCGGTTTGCCATGGCCCATCTGGATTATTACAAGCCAAACGGACTAATGGAGAGCCTCTTGTTAAAGACCAAAGAGTAAACAGCTTTACAGATGCAGAAACCGACCAAATAGGACTTACAGGAATAGAGCCTTTTTTACTTGAAAGTAGATTACGTGAATTGGGTGCTAAGTTTGAATGTAGTAAAAATTTTACAAGCCATGCTGTTCGTGATGGGCGTTTAGTCACCGGACAAAATCCACAATCAACAGAAGCTGTATCAAAATTATTGATCGAAGCTGTTAATGATGCCCTCTAAGATAAGTAATTTTTTAAATGTAATCTCCTAGCAAAGATTCTAAATACTTGCACAATTATTAATCTGATGAGAGTATTAAACTTAAACCTAGACTGTTTAGGGAGAGCATGCAGATGGATAAAGATGGTTTAAAAGGATGGAACCATGTTCCAAATTTACCATTAGAAGTTTCGCCATTTTTTAGATGGCCATTACGCCCATTAGATATGGTCGCATGGATTTGGAACTCGTGGTTTCTAATTACTGAAAAGCTCATTATTGTTTGTATAGCATTCATATCCTTTTATTGGTTTCAGCCCCCACTTAGCGAAATAAAAACACTGGCTTTTGGTTGGATTTTTGAGATGTATGTCCGAAATATAATATTAATGACCACCGTTGCAGGTGGCCTCCATCTATATTTTTATACCTTCACCAAACAAGGTAAAAAATTACGATTTGATCCAAGACCTTTAATGAAAAACGGTCGTCAATTTACCCTCGGAGGACAAATAAAAGACAACATGTTTTGGACGCTAGCAAGTGGAGTAACGATATGGACGATCTATGAAGTCCTAATGTTTTGGGCTCTAGCAAATGGATATGCTCCATTACTTACTTGGGCAGCCCATCCAGTTTGGTTTATTTTGATGTTTTTATTAATCCCAATCTGGGAGAGTTTCTATTTTTATTGGATACATCGATTTTTACATATTCCATTTTTATACAAACACGTACATGCTTTACACCATCGTAATATAAATGTTGGCCCATGGTCCGGATTATCAATGCATCCAGTAGAGCATGTGATTTTTTTAGGTTCTGTTATGATTCATTGGATTATTGCAGCTCACCCTGTGCACATTCTTTTTCACTTACAGTATTATGCATTAACTGCTGCAACAACACATACTGGCTTTGAGGGTGTATCCATAAAAGATGAAAATAGATTAGTCTTAGGCAGGTTTCATCACCAAATGCACCATCGCTATTTTGAATGTAATTACGGGTCTCTTGAAATCCCATGGGATAAGTTCTTTGGGTCCTTTCATGATGGTACGAATGAAGCAGATAAACGGATGAAAGAACGCCGCAAACGCATGATGGGAAATTAAAATCAAAAGAATTAACTATGAAAATACGTAACTTCAAAAAATCTGATTTCACCTCCGTTAAATCAATTTACCAACAAGGGATTGATACTGGAAACGCAACTTTTCAAAAGAAAGCCAAAGGATGGAATGAATGGAATTCATCTTTTTTAATTACCTGTAGGATTGTTGCGGAATTAAATAATGAAGTTGTCGGATGGGCTGCTTTATCTGCTGCATCAAACCGCACTGTTTATAATGGTGTCGCAGAAGTAAGCATCTACATTGCAAAAAATTATGCGAATTATGGCATAGGTAATTCATTACTTTCTGAACTCATTTCCACATCTGAAAATGAAGGCATCTGGACACTTCAAGCAGGCATTTTTCCTGAGAATGAATCAAGCATAGCCATACATTCAAAAAATGGATTTCAAACAATAGGTGTTCGAGAGAAATTAGGTAAAATGAATGGAGCGTGGAGGGATATTTTATTTATGGAACGCAGAAGTAAGGTCGTTGGAATTTAGTTAAACAAACAAGAAGAAAACTGATGAATTATAAATTACATTATGCACCTGATAATGCGTCATTAATAATACGTATATTTTTAGAAGAAATAGAAGCTAAATATACATGTAACCTTATTGACCGGAAGCAAAATAATCAGAAAGATCCTAATTATCTTGCATTAAATCCCAATGGATTAATACCAGTACTCGAAACCAATGATGGGCCCATATTTGAAACAGCAGCAATACTTTTATGGTTGGCTGATCAACATAAATGTAATTTTCCTGAAATTGAAAATAATAAAAGAGCGTATGGTTTAAAATGGCTTTTTTTTCTATCCAATACTGTTCACTCATCGCTGCGAATATTATTCTATTCAGAAAAATATATTGGCACAAATAGCAACAAAGACTTCCTCAAAAATATTAATAGCCAAATGAAAAACCATCTAACTTTATTGAACTTGGAAGTGGGGGATAAAATATACTTTCTTTGCAATACCCCAAGTATTTTAGATATCTATTTATGTGTCATGCTTAGATGGATGAAGCTTTATCCCATTAACAATACAAATTGGTTCTTACTTGAACGTTACGAAAATTTAAAACGTATTTGTCAGAATTTAGAAATACGGCCATCCGTTGGTATAGCTGCCAAAGCAGAAGGATTAGGTCAAACCATTTTCAGCAATCCATCTTATGCGAAGCCACCCGTTGGTAGTGCTACATAAACTTGTAAAAGATATTTGTTTAGCCCAAGGTATATATCTATTGTTAATATAAACAATTACTGCATTATAAAAATGTTAAATCAAGTTTGGGGAGACATAACAGTGCCCCAAATATAATTTTAAAAGTGGATTCAATATGTCAGGAAATCTAAGTTTTGATGACCTTAAATCTCATGTAAAAAATGGAGCGATTGATACTGTTCTGGCTTGTATAGTAGATATGCAAGGTCGACTAATGGGAAAACGTATGGTCGCGCAATTTTTTATTGAAAGTGGTTGGGAGGAAACACATTGCTGTAATTATTTACTAGCAACTGATTTGGAAATGGCCACACCAGATGGCTATGCTTCAACATCATGGGAAAGTGGTTACGGGGATTATGTTATGAAACCCGACTTAGCAACGATCCGGCTCGCACCTTGGCAAGAAGGTTGCGCTCTAGTTTTATGCGACGTCTTAGATCATCATACTCACAAAGAAGTGCCCTTTTCGCCACGTTCGATGTTGAAGGCACAAATTGCTAAGCTGGAAGAAAAAGGGTTTTCACCGGTCACTGCTACTGAGTTAGAATTTTTCTTATTTCAAGGCACACATGATGAAATACACAAAAACAATTTTCGCGATTTAAAGCCAATATCAAATTACAATGAAGATTATCACATCTTCCAAACGTCCAAAGAAGAATATGTAATGCGTCCAGTGCGTAATACGCTTCTGAAGATGGGAATACCTGTGGAAGGATCAAAAGGTGAAGCAGAAGCTGGCCAAGAAGAAGTAAATATTAAATATGCTAATGCAATGTTGACAGCAGATCATCATACTCTTGCCAAACATGCTATAAAAGAAGTTGCACATCAAAACGGCGTCGCAGCTACTTTTTTACCAAAATGGCATAAAGATCGAGTTGGTAGCGCATCGCACATTCACCAGTCATTGTGGAAAAATGGAGCCAATGCCTTTTTTGATGCAGATCGTGACATTGGAAAATCTAAATTAATGGATCACTATGTAGCAGGTTTGATGAAATACGCAGCTGATTACACCTATTTCCTTGCACCTTATGTGAATAGCTACAAACGTTTTGCCAAGGGTACATTTGCACCCACACAAATAGTCTGGTCTGTTGATAATCGTACAGCAGCTTACCGATTGTGTGGAGCAAATAGTAACGCAATTAGGATCGAAGTGCGTACTCCAGGTGCAGATATGAATCCTTACCTATCTCAGGCTGCAATTATCGCAGCAGGCTTAAAGGGTATTGAAGAAAAACTTGATTTGGCAGCACCCTTCAAAGGCGATGCCTATTTAAACGATGAAAAAAACCACATCCCTCGAACCTTGCTTGACGCACGAAATGCAATGATTAAATCAGATATGCTTCGAGATGCTTTTGGTGATGAAGTTATGGCCCATTACTCACGTGCCGCAGAAGTGGAAATTGAAGAGTTTAACCAAGTTGTGACAGACTGGGAAATTGCACGCGGATTTGAAAGAGCTTAAAACATGACTATTAAATGTATATCCCCCATAGATGGATCTGTTTATGCAGAGCGTCAAACATTGTCACGACGTGATGCTGATGCTGCTGTGATACGTGCAAATACTGCACAAAAGGAATGGAATATGCGCCCAATCGAAGAGCGCATTGAATTGGTAAGGTTAGGCGTAGCGGCTATTGGAGCAATGAACGAGGAAATTGTTCCAGAAATAGCATGGCAAATGGGGAGACCCGTTCGCTATGGCGGCGAGTTTGGTGGGTTTAACGAACGTGCTAGTTATATGGCTGACATAGCAATAGATGCTTTGGCTCCTATTGAAATCGAAAACAGCAATGAGTTCAATCGGATGATTAAACGCATTCCACATGGACTTGTCCTTGTTGTAGCACCTTGGAATTATCCTTATATGACTGCTATTAATACAGTTGCTCCTGCACTGATTGCAGGGAACGCAGTTATGTTAAAACATGCCTCTCAAACACCTCTTGTTGGGGAGCGCATGGCTAAAGCATTTCACTCTGTTGGAATTCCCAGAGATGTATTTCAAAATGTGTTCTTAGATCATGCTACTACATCAGGCTTAATATCTGATCGAGCCTTTAACTTTATAAACTTTACAGGTTCAGTTGGTGGTGGAATAGCAATGGAAAAAGCCGCAGCTGGAACATTTACTGGCCTAGGATTAGAGCTTGGCGGTAAGGATCCAGGTTATGTTATGGAAGATGCAAATTTAGATGCTGCTGTCGACACTTTAATCGATGGGGCGATGTTCAATTCGGGGCAATGTTGTTGTGGAATTGAACGCATTTATGTAATTGAAAGCTTGTTTGAAAGTTTCATAGAAAAGGCAGTGGCTATTGTAAGTCAATACAAGTTAGGAAACCCATTAGACCCAGAAACAACAATTGGTCCAATGGCTAATATTCGTTTTGCAGAAGAAGTGCGTGCGCAAACTCAAGAGGCTATTAAGGATGGTGCAAAAGCACATATAGACCCTAGCCTCTTTCCAATGGATGGTGGTGCATATCTAATGCCACAGATCCTAACTAATGTAAGTCATAATATGCGGGTTATGCGTGAAGAGAGTTTTGGACCAGTCGTTGGAATAATGTCTGTAAAAGATGATGAAGAAGCAATTAAACTCTTGAATGACAGTAATTTTGGATTAACTGCCTCATTGTGGACAGAAGACACTCAACGCGCTGAAGCCATTGCAGATAAAATTGAAACAGGCACAGTTTTCATGAATCGTGCTGATTACTTAGACCCCGCTTTATGCTGGACTGGATGTAAAGACACTGGTCGAGGTGGAGGTCTATCAATTATTGGATACCACAACCTAACCCGCCCAAAATCATATCACCTCAAGAAAGGTTAACCGCATGACTTTAAATGCAAACTGGTCCTATCCAACAGCTATTCGATTTGGAGCTGGACGAATTTCTGAAATAGCTGATGCTTGTTTTGTCGCGGGTATCAAGAAACCACTATTGGTAACAGATCGTGGATTAGCAGGAATGGAAATCACTCAAAAGACACTTAATTTACTAGATGATGCTGGCTTAGGGCGTGCAATTTTTGCAGATGTTGACCCAAATCCTAATGAAAAAAATGCTGCAGCAGGTGTTGCCGCTTATAAAGCTGGCAATCATGATGGCGTTATTGCCTTTGGTGGTGGATCTGGTTTGGATCTTGGAAAAGTTGTTGCTTTTTTAGCTGGCCAATCACGTCCAATCTGGGATTTTGAAGATATAGATGATTGGTGGACACGAGCAAATTCAGATGTAATTGCGCCAATAGTAGCTGTCCCTACAACAGCAGGGACAGGATCTGAAGTAGGCAGAGCATCCGTCATTACTAATTCTATTACTCAACAGAAAAAAATTATTTTCCATCCAAAATTTTTACCAACAGTCGTAATTTGTGACCCTGAATTAACAGTAGGAATGCCCAAGTTTATTACAGCAGGTACAGGCCTTGATGCTTTTGCGCACTGTGTTGAAGCATATTGTTCACCACATTATCATCCAATGTCGCAGGGCATGGCGCTTGAGGGTATGCGACTGGTCAAAGAATACCTACCCCGCGCATATTCAGACGGTACGGACCTTGAAGCTCGCTCTCATATGATGAGTGCAGCAGCTATGGGTGCAACTGCGTTCCAAAAAGGGTTAGGTGCAATACATGCCCTGTCTCACCCCATTGGTGCAATTTACCATACTCATCACGGCACAACGAATGCAGTTTGTATGCCTGCTGTACTTCAATTTAATAAACCTGCAATCAAAGATACCTTAGCAGAAGCTGCAAATTATCTTGGCATACCAGGTGGATTTGTTGGATTTTGTAAATTTGTTGATGAATTAAATGATAGCTTAGCTATACCAAAATCCTTAGCAGGATTAGGTATTGAAAATCCTGATATAGATCGCATCGTTTCAGGTGCTTTAATTGATCCAAGTACCGGAGGGAATCCAATTAAGATGACTGAAGAAAATACTCGGAAACTTATTATTGAAATATCTTAAAAAGTATTATGTATTCTCAATGCATTGAATTTGAAATCTATGTATTAATCTTGAAGAATGTTTAAATGAACTGAAAGAAATGATTGATGCCTGAAGCCAATCAAAAAAGATCCCACCATGAAGTAATAGTTATTGGAGGTGGTGTGATTGGCATGAGTATTGCATTTAGACTGGCTAAAGAAGGGCGTGAAGTCGCATTAATCGAACCCAATGAACTTGGCATGGGCGCATCTTATGGAAACGCCGGAACAATTGCGGATTATGCAACAATTCCTGTAGGAACACCAAGCGTTTTAAAAAACCTACCAGGACTTTTCTTTAATCGCGATAGCCCACTTTCTGTTCGCTATCGTACCCTTCCAAGCTTAATGCCTTGGTTGATAGAATTTGCTTATCAAAGCCTACCATCTAAAGCAGAAACTAATGCTGGAAAAATTGGCGTATTATTGAAAAATGCTAGCGACTTGTGGCATGAAATGGGAGTTGAATTGGGCGCATCACACCATCTTCATAGGCGTGGATGTTTGTATTTATATGAATCTAATAAATCATTTTTTAATGCCAAATATGACGAAAAGCTAAGACGTGAAAATGGTGTTGAGGTGGAAGTCATAACCGCAAAAGAAGTACTTAAACATGAACCAAATCTGCAACCATTTGAAGGTGGTGCACATTTTTTTCCTAATGCAACCAGTATCGACGATCCAGGAAAAGTCATGAAAATATTTTCACAAAAATTGACTGAATTGAGGGTAACAATTTATCCAACTTCTGCAGTTTCGATTGACACAAATAATCAGAATTACATTAAAGTAATGTGCAAAGATGAAGTCTTAGAAGCATCTAAAGTAATTGTCTCAGCCGGTGCATTTTCAAAGACACTTGCAAAGTCCTTTGGTGAAAATATACGCTTAGATACGGAAAGAGGTTATCATCTTGAATTTGATATGAAGACCCCACCTGTTACCAGACCTGTTTGCTCAGCAAAACGAGGCTTCTATGCCTCTCCAATGGTTGGTCGCTTGAGAATTGCTGGTATGGTTGAGTTAGGTGGTTTATCACTTCCCCATGTTGAACACCGTTTAAAGGTCCTTGAACGTGGTGCAAAAACAATGTTTCCAAATCTTGGACAACCCAGCCGTTCATGGTACGGATTTCGTCCATCAATGCCTAATTCGGTTCCTGTGATACGCCCTTCAAAACAGAATAAGAATATTATAATGGCCTTTGGCCATGGCCATATTGGCGTTACACTTGCGCCCACAACAGCTCAAATAGTAAGCAATCTAATCTCTGCAAATTAATGTTTTTAAGATTTAGAAATCTTAGTAATCGAAACTAAATTTAGACATAAATCTTATTTAAAATATTTTCTGCATTGCATTATGTTATATCATAACATAAATAAACTATTCATAAATTTGGAAGCTCATAGGTTCATAAAAAATGATAGATACACGCGTTCCAATCACTTTATTGACAGGATTTCTTGGTGCTGGAAAAACAACTTTATTAAATTCTGTTCTTGCTAATAATTCTACTGGGCGTGTTGCAGTCATTGTTAATGAGTTTGGTGAAGCTGGCCTTGATCATGATTTGATAGAAAAAAGTAGTGAAGAAATTGTTTTGATGCGGTCAGGCTGCCTTTGTTGTTCCGTTCGAGGCGATTTGTCAGAAACCATCTCAAATCTTTTTAGACGAAAAAGTTTAGGTGAAATTTCTTTTGAACGAATAGTCATTGAAACGACCGGATTGGCAGACCCTGGACCAATTATTCAAACATTGTTTGTTGACCTTTTTCTTGCAAATAATACGCGAATGGATGGGATTGTGACTGTTGTAGATGCTGCTAATGGCTTTTCTACACTTGATTCACAATTTGAAGCAGTATCTCAAGCTGCAATAGCCGACCTAATTATTCTTAGTAAAACTGATCTTGTTAGTCATTCTAAAATAAAAAAATTAGAAACACGTCTGCAAAACCTCAACTCAAATGTTGAAATAATTCACTCTATATTTGGTAAAGGCCTGAATGAAACACTTTGGGGTTTAAGCGCACTACACGAAAAAGCCACTAAAAACCAAGCTTTAGATTGGACAATAGGAAAACATCCAAAATTTGAACCATTATCTAACTTATCTGGATTCTCTCCAGCCAAGAAATTATCTTTACCAACACCAAGTCATGACCTTAGAATTGGCTCTGCTTCTATTATTTTAGAGAATCCTATTCCTGAAGCTGTCTTTGATATTTGGCTTGATACCTTAATAGCAATTCGTGGCTCTGACATACTGCGCATAAAAGGTATTTTATTTATTGAAGGAATAGACGCACCTTTTGTTATTCATGGTGTACAGCATATCTTTAATCCACCTGTTCAATTAAAAAACTGGAATAAAGGCGATCAACGGTCACGTATTGTTATAATCGCACGTGATTTAACTAGGCCAGAGCTTCAAAGAAGCCTTGAAATGTTGCGTACTCATGAAAATGAATAATAACCTTGGTAAAACCAGCCTTAAACGCAAACGGCGAAATGAAAATCCTTTATTAGATTATGATCGACTTCCTAGAGATTTACGCGCATGGATTGCCAATGCTGAGTTACCATGGAGACCCAGATCTGTACTTAAGGCCTATGAGCGTGCATTTTCAAAAACCGGCGACCGTAATAAAGCAATGAACGAACTAAACAACATACAGCATCGTTTAGTTGCAAAAGATGCGATAGTGATTTGGGGTAAAAATCACCCCAAGGTTGAATAAAATAAATTATTTTAATTTTGATAAATAGCAATAGGAGTTCCAAGTGAGGTTAAATCTGGCTCTACACCAAGCCCTGATGAATCATTGCAATAAATCCTACCATTTAAAGTTGGTGGGCTAATATTACCTGTAGAAGCAGTAACATATGCATGTAAATCACCAGTGTTGAATAAAAATTCTGACGGGGTGGATGCAGAGAAATGTGATACAGCTGCAGATACAATTTCACCACCCATCATACATTCCGTCACAACTTTTATTCCCTTTTTGACAAAAAAATCACGGATTTCTAAAGCTTTTGACAAGCCACCAACACGTGACATCTTAATACAAACAACATCAGCAGAATGATCTCGCACTATTTTCTTGGCCATAGTTAAATCAGTTACAAGTTCATCTAGTTTTATAAGAAGACCAGTATTTTCTCGAACTTTAATGCAATCTTCATAAGATAGGCATGGTTGCTCAATCATGACATCAAGACCTTCAATTGCTTTTACAACCTCTAGTGCTTCCGATAAAGTCCACCGGCAATTTGCATCGGCATAAACAATTTCTCCAGGCTCTGCCAAATTGGCTGCAAACTTAATAAGCTCAATATCTTTATCTGGTTCGATGCCAACCCTGAGCTTAAAATATTTATAGCCAGAAGCTCTATATTGTTCCACCTCAGCCTTTATTTTGTCATGCTCTTGCTCCATGACACAGCGATAAAGTGGTGCACCGTCAGTTAGCATTCCACCCAGCAATTCAAATAAGGGAACCCCATTATCTTTAGCCTTGATATCCCAACATGCCATATCAATAGCACTTTTAGCAAAAGTATGGCCTTGAATTACCGCATCCATATTTTTCACAATGCCTTTAAGGTTATGCGGATCTTCTCCTAACAAACGTGATGCTAAACAATCATAAACTTCCTTCTCATTAAGATTATCTGAAACCCATGGGCATGACTCACCAACTCCACTCACACCTTGATCTGTATTTATAACTACAACACTTGAAGTAAATGTATCAAAAGGTTTAGTTCTATTCTCAGAGAGATCTCCAATAGCAAGACTTCCACTACAATAAGGGAGTACTTTTTGAAATAAACTGATCTTTGTGATTTTCACATTTAATCTCCAAATATATAATTTGAATGAAATATCTTACAATTCATACTTGCATACAGGACTAAGCTCGAACATCGTTATACTATTATACTTAATTAGTAAGTATTTACTTATACGCAGAACTAGTTTTCATATTAAGACAGTAATATTGAGTTACAAATAGAGGCATCTGTGAACAAACAAAATAAAATTATAACATGGGTTGTTTTTTATCTATGTGTAACAGTAGCAAGTAGTGCGGGTTTTGTATTTCCACTAGGAGATGATAACCTTTGGTATACTTCCTTAATAGAACCAAGATTTGCTCCACCTAGCTGGGTATTTGCTCCTGTTTGGACTACTCTGTATCTACTCATTGCAACAAGTGCATTTCGCATCATGACTAAATCTAGCTACAAAATGAACAACTTACTTCCCTTGGCAATAGCTCTATGGAGTTTACAACTTGCTCTTAATGTTATTTGGACACCAATTTTTAGTGGTGCACAAAATTTAGAGGTAGCCTTTTATTATATTATTATGTTGTGGGTAATTATTATTGCCTATATTTTTGTATGCTGGCGTATTGATAGATTGGCAAGTTTAATGATGATGCCATACTTGGCTTGGGTCTCATTTGCGAGTGTTTTGAACTACTATTATTGGCAATTAAACTAAAAGAATTTTTGTATGGACATAAACTCAAAAATCAAAATTATATATAAATATTTAGCTATAATTCTTATGTTTGGATTATCAAATTTTCTCACAACAGCTCATGCAGAAAATTATACCATAGAAAAAATCATCAATGGTATTGATGCAAATGTAATATTTATGAGGCACGCTTTAGCACCTGGAATTGGTGATCCAAACAACTTTAAAATTGGAGATTGTTCAACACAACGTAATCTAAATGAGACTGGTATCGCTCAAGCAGTTTTGATTGGCAAACAGCTCAAAGAAAATTCTATTCAATTTAACAAAATATATTCAAGCCAATGGTGTCGATGTTATCAAACTGCAACCTTACTTGATTTGGGTAAAGTGCATGAATTTGCAGGTTTAAATTCTATTTTCCAAAATTTTGTATCTAGAAGAGAAACACTACAAAAATTAGAACAAAAATTATCTGAAATTCCATTAAATAAACTAGTAATTTTTGTTACACACCAAGTTAATATACAAGCAATCACAAAAAAAAATGTAGCATCAGGTGAAATGGTTGCTTTCAACACCTCAACTAAAAAATCTTATAAAATTAATTTATCAATCCAAAGATAGCTTTAATAAAAGAAAATTAAGAGCACGAAGTTCCCAAATGGTTTATTATTAGTAGAGTATCAATTCAGGATGTGATATGTAAAACTCGATTAATGACTATACCTCTAGAAAGCATAAAGATGGCAGAACTTCAAATAAAGACAGGGCAGTTAAAATCAATTCGAGTTGCACGCAAAATAGGACGCCCCAAATTAGCTAAACAAGTTGGTATATCAGAACGACAACTAGCTAAAATTGAAAAATCAGAGACTGCCAAACTCTCTAGTAATACAGTTTCTCGTCTATCAGAAGCATTACAAATATCTACCATGACATTGACAGGTGAATTTCCTGTATCAGAAAGTGATCTCCAGCCAATTAAAAAACCAAAGTGTACAACTGGCTGCTGTTCTTGATATTAACTAATTGCTTTATCAAAATTTATTTGATTAGATTTAAATAATACAATTGATAGGTTTGCTTTGTCTGAACAACCAAATATTTTATTTATAATGGCTGATGACCATGCTTCAAAAGCCATTAGTGCATATGGGTATGGCATTAACAAAACTCCAAATATTGATCGTATTGCAAATGAAGGCATTCGACTTAATCATTGTTATGTAACAAATTCAATTTGCACACCAAGTAGAGCAGCGATCCTTGCGGGAACTTACAATCACGTAAATTGTGTTACTACTTTGAATACCCCTATGAACAATAAGATGCCTAACGTTGCCAAGCACCTTCAAACTGGAGGCTATCAAACTGCAATCGTAGGTAAATGGCACCTTGGTGAAGGCAAAAATCATGAACCTACTGGTTTTGATTATTGGTCTGTTTTACCAGGTCAGGGAGATTATTTTGACCCTCATTTTATTGAAATGGGTCAAGAGGTTGAAGAACATGGTTACGCTACAGAAATTATAACAGAGAAAAGTTTAGCTTGGCTCAAATCAAGAAATTCTAAAAAACCATTTTTCTTAATGTGTCATCATAAAGCTCCACACCGAGAATGGGAACCTCATCCAAAATATCGAGAGCTTTTTACATCTGATATTAAAGTTCCCAGTACCTTTGATGATGACTATAAAAATCGAGCCAAAGCCGCTGCTGAGGCTAAGATGCGAATAAAAGATGACGTTACTTATGACGATCTTGGCTTGGTCCAGCCAGAGGGTGGATCAGAAATTGGATTACGTACAAGACCTAAAAGTTCAAAACGCAAAATTCCAAACCCCTCCAATGTAAAAAATCTAATACTCATAGATAAACACACCGGTGAACGATTTAGCTTTGAAACTCAAAAAGAATTTCACCAATTTAAATATCAAAGATACATGAAAAGATATCTCGCTACTATTGCTTCGATAGATGAAAGTGTTGGTCAACTCTTAGATTATCTTGATGAAAATCATTTAACGGAAAATACAATTGTAATCTATACATCAGATCAGGGTTTTTTCTTAGGTGAACACGGCTGGTTTGATAAGCGATTTATTTATGAGGAGTCATTTCAAATGCCTTTTCTATGTCGTTATCCAATTGAAATAAAATCTGGTCAAATATCTGATAATATTTGCTGCAACGTAGATTTTGCTCCAACATTCTTAGATTTTGCAGGCTTAAAATCTCCCTCATATATGCAAGGAAAAAGTTTAAAACCGTTACTAAGGAATACTATTCCTGAAAATTGGCCACAGGTGGCATATCACCGATATTGGATGCATAAAGATCCTGACCACAATGCATACTCTCATTACGGGATCCGAGATCAAAATTATAAATTGATTTATTGGTACAACGAGGGCTTTAACTTACCTGGAACAAATCACGGCGGTGAAGATCGTGAATGGGAGTTATTTGATTGTAAAAAAGATCCTTTGGAACTTTTTAACGAAATCAATAATCCAAAATACACAAATATTAAAAAGAAAATGAGAGCACTATTAGATAAAAAAATGGCTGAAATTGGTGATGAGCCGCTTCACTAAATGCTCTGAATCACATTAATCATCTAATTTTTTGCAGCCATCTAAAAATGTCTTTTAATTGTTTATGTTCTGTATGAGGAGTTTGGGTAAAACGGCGTTTTATTCCATCTGCTGATAGTAAAAGTGTTTCACCAGATTTCTCTGATTTTATTTTATAATGAACTATCTGGCAAAACTGTGTAGAAGATTGTTTGAAAAATTTCTCACCCGTCTTTTTATCAAAAATGTAAATTAAATCATCAGATAGAATATTTGTTTTGGAATACATACAGGCTCCTAATCAAATTTTTGACAGGGCCTTTTTTTAATGTGGGCTAGTGACCGACCACGAAGTAACGATACATAAAGTTTATAACAATTCAAGCTAAACCAATTTATTACCTTACGTAATTATTAACTTCACTCACAAAGTATGTAGAAATTAATACATAAGTTAATATTTGATACAAGGAGAGCATAAGGTGTCCAATACAATAATTAGTTTTACAACAATTGAATATCCCAACCAAGAAATTATGGATAAATCATATGAAATATTTGAAAAGGAAATGGCTTTACTTGCTGATAAGCTAAGGCCACAAGGTATGATAAGATTTCATTCTAGCCGTCTATTTCTCCCTGAAGGAAAATTAATGATGGGTAACTGGCTTGAATATAAAGATATGGCTGCATATGAAGACTGTAACAAAATCTGGGAAAAAAATGGTGAAGAGTTTTTTGAAAAGTATGGTGAAATAATGGCAGAGGTAAAAATTACAGCTTATCGTGGCCAGGTGGCCCTCGATTGGACTTAAAGAAACTACTTTTTATTAACTAAAATAATAACTTAATTCAGCATATTTCAGGTGCCCCCACACGGACTTGAGGTCAAGCCCTTTTTCAAAGGGTTCGCTTCGCTCAACCTCTTTCCGTGTTACACACGTCACGAACCGCGTTTAAATTATGATGGACGGTATTTGTAGACATCAAACTCACTACTTCCCAGATGTTTAAATACTTGAGCTTCACTGCGTGAATCAACATCTTTAGGC
>ENA-OSIY01000978-OSIY01000978.1-marine-metagenome-genome-assembly--contig:-NODE-978-length-15621-cov-6.898417_pt1 | contig 15621 bp, 26 predicted proteins | sample MGYA00237884_ERZ534233 | MGnify/ENA primary metagenome ERZ534233 (study PRJEB26412, sample SAMN06343840) | marine metagenome | isolation source: estuarine water | place: USA: Columbia River Estuary... | reverse complement strand
TTTGCCTTTTGAGCTGCCTTTCTTTGCAGATATTCAATTCTCTTAGCATCTTTAACCGGAAGTCTCTTAGTATCTACGAACTGATCTCTAATTGAAATTTCATTCGCAGGTCCTACTAGTTTTATCGGTTTAATTGTTTGTAGTACTGAAGTATTCACTGGAATTTCTAAAATATCTCCCTCTGCAATAATAAAAGGATTTGATATTCCATTCCATTTTAATATATAATCACAATAATCTGCATCTCTATAATACTTTAAAGAAATTAAATCTATTCGACCAATCTGATCTTCAGTAACAGTATGAACCGCCATAATATCTACGTTATTCGTAAATATTACAGTAGGTTTTGTGAATACTATTTTAGTATTATCTGTAGAGCTTTGCTTCTTTTCTAAAGTATTAAATCTCATTATTGTTTTTCTTTTTATTATCCATTACTTACTTTTCTAAAGACATTAATAAAATCTCCTTTTGCAACCTTTCTGTCTTTATTTCCATAAGCACTAACGTCAGTAGTTTTATTAATATCGGCGACATCGTCAGGCTGTAGGTAGAATCTACCGCGACCTGCGTTAAACATTGATTCAATTTCAGCCTTGTCTCTTGGTCTACCTGGTTTTAATTTAATTACAGCAACTAATCTTTCTGGAAAATCTTGAACCGCATTAGCCCCTTCAAATGTTATTTCACAATCAGTCATACATAAATTTCCAATAACAACAATAGGATCTAATGGATTTCCAATCGTTAAGTGCCAGTTTCCAGTAGGATCTCCTGTTAATAATGAAGCTGCTGCTTGAGCACCTTGCGGTGTGTTAAACATCTCCATTGCAGGTCCACCGATTAAATTGTTTATCATCTTATTGTCCTTTAATGCACCTAACGCTCCTTTAACATCTCCTTTAAGTAGCGAGTCAAACGCGTTTCCTCCTCCTTTAAGAGCTCCTCCAAACAATTTACCCATATCTTCAACAACAGAACCCGCAAATCCAAGATAATCTCCTGATTTTAATTTATTTAAGTTACCTAGGGGCTTTGCAGCTCCTCCACCACCTCCAATATATCGAACAGATCCTCCCCAGAAAGGAGCATTGTTAAATGTTAATGCTAAAAGATTTGATAATTGGTCAAGCATCATAAGTTTAGGATTTGCCCCTTCAAAACTACGCAGCTCATATTCAAATTTAATAGAAAATTCTTGTGAAAAATTAAGACCCTGTTCCCTAATTAAAACCTGCTTAATAACATTAAGAGGTCCGAATACGTGATTAGGATATGTGTTTGAAAATTGGTCATAGTCGGCGTTTTGATCTCGAGCATTTGATTCTACTGCTCCACGACCCGCAGCTCCATTTGCCATGGCCGACATTATTTTACTATTATTAACCATACTACCGAATTTACCAGCCGAAGCCTCTCTACTCGGTGAAGTTATAGTCTGCATTTCAGATTCTGCTTCTTTCCAACCAAATCCATGTGAAAACTTTAATATTTCCGACATAGAATTTCCTGGTGCCTCTCCAAGCCAAGTAACTGCTCTTGCAATATCTGGTTGCATTAATTCTACCATTTTTCCATCTTCACCCATTTGTTTTGGTGAGATAATATCGTCTGCTGCAGGATATGCAAATCTTCTAAGTGTGATTAAATAACTATTAGGAATTTTATTAAAGTATCTTGCTAACGCAAAATCAGAATAATTATAACGATATCCCATATTTCCGGTTTTTGATCCGGTTATTTCTATTATTTGTGTAACTGTTGGGTTAACTAATCGACCAACATTTATTTTTTGATATATCGTACCACCTGCTCCATTGCTCTCAAATCCATTACTTTCGCCCTCAAGCGGAGTCCCTTTATAGTTTATTAGAGAATAATTATTAAAATGAGAATATGGTCTATTTAAAGATGGTACAGTAGGTCCATTTTTCTTTTCGTCAGTTCCGGTGTTGCTTTTACTTTCGCTACCTTTAGGAGTATAACTTTCTGATGGTTGAACATCGGTATAATATTGAGATCCCCCTGCAGAAACTATAGTGAAAGGTTGATCTGCTTTAACTGCTCTTGCCTTTGTTTGGTCTGGTTTTGCGGCAGATTTTAGTGCTCTACCACGTCCTTTTGCCCCTGAATGAACACCATCTGGCGTTCCTCCATCAATCATTCCAAATTCTTTACCGATAACATTGTTGTATGCGCTAATAAATCCTTTACCTAAAGAACTATCTTTTGCTACTTTAAAGGCAGCTTTCCCTTTATCTTTTACCTTTTTTAAAGAGTCTTCTATCTTTTCGGGCCACCACTTTTCATATTTAGGTTTTTCAGCCATTCTTGTTAAATATATTTATTTAAGTATATATCCAAGAATCTAGACTATTCTAAATTATCATAGTCAACTGATAGAGGTCTATAGAGCAGTTTTTCAAAATAATTCTTTTCGGTTCCTGCTCTTTCGCCTAAGAATTTTTTAATATGCGCTTCAAAAACACCCTTACTTTCGTAATGATATTTTCCTTTTGAATATGTAGATCTATTTGTAAGTTCGTATAGATCCCTGATTGTCTTTTCGACCAAAAAGTCTTGTATGTTATTATATAACTCGCTAATTTCATTATATGTTCTAGTGCACATAACAGAATCAACTACAATTAAAAATGATTCCCATTTAGTATCTATATGTTCTTGAAATTCTTTGACGTTTGCTATTTTTTGTCGAGCAATTCTAAAAGTGGTTACACCACCATCAAACGTTTTTTCAAATTTCATATCAAACATATATCTCTTAAGAAAATCGATGTCGTCATAGAACTTTAGGATACGTATCTGATACCTTGGCATTTTATCGTTAAATTCCACATCATGAATAATTGCTTTGACAGGAAACACAATATTACTATACCTGTTATTAGAAATTAGAACATGGATTTGTTCTCCTTTTGAAAAGAGTTTATGCCTAATCATTATTAACAGTATTGACTGAATCAAAAAGAGATATGATTCGTTCTTCTATTGTTTCTTTAGTATTGATTACTGTTAGGGAAATTGAGAATTCCCTTTCACTATTAGATTCAACCATGCCTTTAAAATTCTGTATGATTTCAAAATCCATAGTTTTAAACAAATAAATTACGCGATTTACATTAAGTGTTTCATAACGTAAACATCGCGTAATTTCATTGATTATTGTTAATCCTATAATTGAATTACTTGGATCTTGGCCGTAAGGATCCGATTTAATAAGTTTATTTTTAATAGAGACGTGATCGATGATTTTAGTCATCTCTTTGTCTGTATTTCTAATAAACTTATTAAACTCTCGTCTTGATGGACAACATATACATTCAATCGTTAGATTATTCATTTAATTGTTAAACGTTTAAGAAAGACGATCAAGTTCTTTCTTTAAACTTTTTATTTTTTCAAGTTTCTCTTCATTGTTCGGTATAAAATCTGATCCCCAACCTTCGATAACCTGTATTTGGTGTTTGCTTTTTGAATTACCAAAAGATAATCCAATATCTACACAAAGTTCTTTAATGAACTTTAATTTTGCAGTTGAATCATCAAAATCATAAACAGTTGTTGATTCAAAAGATTCTCCAGCTGAATTAATATTATCATCAACAACAGTTTTTATAACACCATTATCGGCAAGCGTTATTTTAACTGTTTGCATTTACTCTAGATTTTAATGAGTTAGACGCGTCTTTCATTAATTTTCTAGCAGCTTTTTTATCTTCTCTACGAGTTGCTTGGTTTTTAATAGATAGCGTAAAAAATGCCTCTTCTAGCATAGTAATTTCGGCATCATTATATCCAATTTCAGCCCATGTTTTTTTCATGCTATTTGCTTTGTTTTGTAATGCATCTTCGATTTCATCGTTAACTCTGTTAACATGCGCTTCGTGCATTCTTTGTCCATCTTCTCTCATTTTAGTTGCCCATGCAATACCTTCTGGAGAGAATCTTCCAAACATGTTTTTAATTTTTAAATACTTAGAAATTTTAAACTGTTTTCTTTTTGCTTTTCTTGAATTTGTCGTACTTCTACCCATTGTAATAATTGTTTATGAAGACTGTTACCTCTTCTGTTAGATATTCTTGTAGTTTATTTATCTCAATTTGCGAGACTGCCACTTTGGCAATTGTGTTAATTAAATTTTCTTTGTCTTCATCCGCATTATCAATTAACATATCAAATATTTGCTTGTTTGGAATGTTTAAATTGATTGTTGTTTGGAAAGGTTCCATGTTTTTCTTAGAAAGCTTAGCAACTAATTCTTCTAATGCTGATTTTTCAGGTTCAATTTGAACCTCTTCTACGATTTGTTTTTTAACTGGTGGATGTGGTGGATTTTCCATTTTAGGAACATTTCCTTTTATAATTCCAGATGCTAAATCATTTAAATCAATTGCGCCAGGAAATGGTACTTCTCCACCGACTATTTTCTCTAAAAATTCTGGTAGTACTTCATTAAAAATTTGGGTACCATCTGTAAAGTATGTGAATTCATTATCACACTCTTTTACCTCAACAATTTTTCCAAAATTGTCTCCTTTTCTCCACTGGTATTTTATGGTATCTTCTTTCACTAATTCCATTATTTGTGTATTTTGATAATTATATTCTTTTTTTAAAAATTGTTTCTTAATCCAATTGATAGAACTCTGGATCATTTTCATTTTTATTGTAGTATTTAGTTTCAAATTTTGCTATATAGTCGATTCCTTTACTATTTCCCATCATCGCATCTACATTTCTAATATATCTCCAATAAAATGCGTTTCCTCCATTTTCTTTTAAATAAGTTTCTAGCACTTCTACCTTTGGTATTATTCTCTTATTAAAACTCATTCCATACTATTACTTGTTCAACATCAATTTTTGCAGTTTTAAGTAGTTCAACACCACTCATATCTCTATAATCTTCAGTGTAATATACCTTTTTAATTCCAGCTTGTATAATTAATTTAGCACAATCAAAACAAGGACATGTTGTAGTGTATAAATCAGCATCTTCACAGCTCATCGTTGATTTTGCAACCTTCATAATAGCGTTGGATTCAGCATGAAGAACTTCGCGTTTTGTTTCTAGTTTGTATCTACCATTTGAAGATTCATGAGGCCATTGCTTTTCAATAGTTTCAAAATCTAACCATGCTCCAGCTTCTGGATCCATCTTAATTTGACACTCGCATTCATTATCGAAACCATGAGGTGTTCCATTATAACCAAATGAGATTACTTGTTTATCTTTAACAATAACACAACCCACTTTTCTGCGTTCAGCATAACTAAGCTTTGCGAACTGATATGCAACTTGCATATAAATTATTTCTGTCGGTATTTTAGGCATAAAAAAAGTCTATATATGTTGTATTATATATAGACTTTTTATTTAGTTTAAATGGAGTTTATTCAACGTCTTCCGCATCAACTGCGTCTTTCATTTCTTTTATTTCATTAATTTTCTTAGAGAATGATTCAGACATTTTGTTTAAACATGCTTCATAAGCTTCAGTTTCCATATCAGCTTTCATTTCTTTAAGAGTTGTAGCTGCTAATCCAGCGACTAGAGATGCGTTTTCAGCCATGTAAGTTTCTACAGTATGTTCGTCATGCGCATCTTCTTCCCATACTTTAGCTTCAGCAATAATTGCTTCGTAACATTCTTTTAACATTTCAGAAACTGGTTTAACAACTTCCTTTGCGCTATCGTCTGTTCCTAAATTAGCTTCACCGCCTTCGTCAACTCCTTGTACTTCTTCTGCCTCTTCTTCAGTTTCTTCTGCTGTTTTAACTTTAGGAGTACCTTCAGTAGATACAACGTCTTCGATTTCTTCTGCTCTGTCCATCTCTGATACAAAGTCTTCGAATTTTTTAATACTTGCCATAATTTTATATTTTTTTATGTATTGTTATAGATTTTATATATCTTTATTTTTTAAATAATTAAAACTATCTGATAGAAAATAATCGCGAATGCGGAGATAGTGTATTAATATAAAGAATATAGAACCGCCAGGCATTAAGAATATTGTAGTTAGGCCAAGAGTTTTACCAATGTTTTTTAATTGAGATACTACATGAGCTCCTTCCTCTTTTGTTAACTTTCTTTTTTCAACAAGAGCTGAAGTTACAAGATTTGACATTGTTTTTGTTTCAATACCCTCTTTTTTCAGGGCGTCTAGGAATAAGTTGACATCTTTTTTAATTTTGTCTAACTCAATTGTTTTTTGTTTCACTGAGGGATTCTATATTTTAGCTATATATTAATGTAAAATCCTTTTGATATTTTTGTAGAGCCAATTCTTTTGCTTTAGCTTCGATTTCAATATCTAATTCCATGCCGTAAGTTTCAATATACTCATACAAATAATCAGCATGTGCTCTGATAATTGCGCTTGAATCTTCGTGTAGTTTTTTTGCACTTGAATAATGGCATAATTGTCGAATACCTTTTGGCCAAGTAGATGCTGCTAGGCGAAGAGCATCTTCTTCTGGCATCGGATCTTCGTAACATCTATGGTGATGATAATCGAATGTGATAGGTGTTCCTATCGATTGATAGATTCTGTACAAATCTAAAACAGAATACTGCGCAGGTTTATCATCATTTTCAAGAATTAAACGGGATTGAGCAGAAGGCGATAACAATTTAAAGTTATCGATAAATCGCTGAATTGCAGCTTCTTTGTCGCCATAAGAACCACCAACATGAATATTCATAGAATATTGTTGATTGATAGGAAGACCCATCGTATCCATAATAAAGGCATGTTGATCTAATTCTTTGATAGAATTATTGACTGTTTTTTGGTTTGGACTTGGAAGTACACAAAACTGACCAGGATGAAAACCAATACGCTGTCCGTATTTTTGGACAAGAGTACCGGCGCCTTTAAGTAAATTTGTAATTGTTGGCCAGTTTGGTAAATCAGTAAGTTCATACTCTGACATCCATGGAAACATACTAGACGACATACGGTATAACTTAACACCATTTGCATTATTCCATTTAATAATTTCAATCATGTCCCGCACATTTGCTTCTGCAAGTTCGCCAGCGTATTTGATTCCGCGAGCATCAAATGTTTTCTTAATCATTGAGCGGCCAATTTTTATGCCAGCTTTATCTAGTGTTAAATTGATACAACAGTATCCGTAGTTTACTTCCATATATTTTATATTAAATAACTTAAATTAGTTTAAGTTAGGCCTTCCAACATTATACGATAAGGCTGCAAAGAATTTTAATCCTTTAAGACTTGTAGAATCTGCGCTACCTAAAGCGCCCATTAAATCATTACTAACAAATGATTGTACGAAACCTCCACCTGAATATCCAACATTCCATTTAGTACATAATATAGATGTACCAATTTGAACGATGTGAATTTTCTCTGAACTAGAAAGTGATTCTAATCCACACCATTGCGAATTTTTTTCATAATAGTCTTGTACTAATTCCTGTACTTTTTCGATTTGATCTAAAGTTGTCATATATTATTGATTTAAAGTTTCTAATTTAGGATAACGATTACAAATATCAAAAATTCTGATAATTTTTGATGCTAGATCTGTTGGTAATTTTAAGGCTTCAATTTGAAGATCTGCATATAAATATCCATCGAATAAACCGTAAAGTTTATTTTGAATATTAAAAGATGCTTTGTCTTCGATTTCTTCTGAGTAAGATACTTCTTTAATTAAAGAAAGAATTTGAAATCTAGTTTCATCATTCATGTTTTCGTGTCTGTCAAAATTTGTGTAAGTCATAATTCGTTTGTTTTAATTTGATATGTAAATATAAACAAAAAATCTCAGATTAAAAAATCTGAGATGTTAAATTTATGTTAAAGTTATTAACAATTTATTTCCAAAAAATCTGAATGCAAACTAAAACTAGGGATATTAATAAGGACACTACTGTTTTTGTTGTTAAAGGTTCTCCCATTATAATATAAGTTAATATGGAAAAGGCAACCATTCCTGTCGCAAATCCTAAGAATCTTCCAGGCCATATCTCTCCTCCATAATATTCGGCAATTAATCTAGTGGCAACAATAAACATATAAGATATTGTACTTCCGCCAATAAGCGCTATGATAATAGGATTCTTTTTAAACCAAGGCCATACAAATTGACCGTTAGTTTGAAACCAGATCATGGATTGTCCTAATAAAAATAATAGGATTCCGTATATTAGGCTCCTCATTAAAACAATGAAGTTGTTTCAGTTAGTAGGTGTGAGATGAAACTAGGTCTATGTGATTCACTAGGTCCCATTTCTTTAATGGCTTTAATATGCTGAGCAGTACCATATCCTTTGTTTGAGTTCCAGCCATATCCAGGTGTTTCAATGTCTAAATCTTTCATCATAGAGTCTCTTTCAGTTTTTGCTAAAATACTTGCAGCTGCAATTGAAATATATTTATTGTCTCCTCCAACTATTGTTTCGAATGGAACTCCTTCAAATCCATGAAATTGATCTCCATCAACTAGAATAAAATCAAACTTACTATTGGCTTGCACACCTTCTAAAGATCGCTGCATTCCGATTAAGGTTGCTTTAAGAATGTTTGTTGATTCTATTTCATCGGGATAAATGTGTACTATATGATATGCTAGTGCATTTTCCTCAACAATCTTTCTAGCGTCTTTTCTTTGTTGTTCATTAAGTAATTTAGAATCTTTAATTAGGGGATTCTCAAATCCAAAGGGCATAATACATGCAGCTACAGTTACAGGTCCGGCTAATGCACCGCGGCCTGCTTCATCAACTCCGATTTCTATGATTGTTTTGTCTCCAGAATAGGATGACTTAAGTAATATTTGTCTAGCTTCCATCTATATATTTTTATACATATTATATAGATGGAATCTAGATTGTTTCTTTATTTTTCAGGATTATCAATTCTCCATTTGTCGTAACGATCTACGACTTCTTGTAAGATTTTAGCTCTTACAATATCTTTATTACCGAAGATATGTTCTCCAACTCCGTTTACTCCTTTCATTAATTGCATAAATCCAGGTAATCCAGCATGCGCTTTAGGAATATCGTATTGGCTAATATCTCCAGTTACTAGGACTTTAGAACTTTTACCCATTCTCGTTGTGAATAGCATTAATTGTTTAAATGTTGCATTTTGAGCCTCATCTAAAATCATAAAGGCATCATCAAAGGTATCTCCTCTCATGAAAGCAAGCGGTTTGAATTCGATTAATCCATAATGAATTAGACTGTCGATTAATTCATCACCTGCAATTTTCTTAAAGTTAGAAATATATGATTGCATGTATGGATCAATTTTATCAGCAATATCTCCAGGTAAGAATCCTAGTTTTTCTCCAGATTCTTGGATAGGTTTACACAAAATAATCTTTTGTACCTTTTTTTCAGCAAGTAACAATAAAGAAGTGTAGCATGCTGTAAATGTTTTTGAGGTTCCGGCTGGGCCTGAACAAAATGTAATTTGATTCTTTAGAATCTGTTGGACGTATTCTCTTTGATTGTCTCGTAAATTAACATGTTTGATGTTGTCTTCTTTAACTGACATTCGTTTAACGCTGTGCGTTGGTTCTGAACTAGTCTTCTTCTGCATAAATTGAGATTTATTTAGTCGCCCGCCATTATGACAAGGTCTTTCAATTTCTTAAGTGATTCGCATTTTTCATATTCTTCAAGCGCAACAAAATATTCAATTAAAACGTCGATGAATTTACTTCTTTGACCAACGCCATAAGGAATATCGATTGTGTTCTTGCTGTCTTGATATACAATAAACCTATTTACGGTTTTTGTAAAATTTCTAGTAATTATGTAGTAGCTGGATCTCATCAAAGAGTCTCTTTCATCTCCTGTTATATTTTCCATCTGTAAATATTGTTTTTAATAGAGGTCACATATAGTAACTCCTATATTATATATTTAGATGGCAATGTACGGTCAATCTCCGGGTGAAAAATGGTACTATATCATTATATTATAGTTACTCTTCCTGGAATGATTGTCTATATTTTGCCTTGCTTTTTTCTGACCTTTTTGTGACAGAAGGTTTTACATATTCCTCCCTTTCCCTAAGTTCTTTAAGCTGTTTGACGGCAAAAGTTTTACGCTTTAAGGTTTTAAGCGCTTGTTCTATATTTTGATTATCTACTTTAATTATAAGCATGATAGTTTGTCTATTATTTTTTTAAGTTCTTTGCATTTTTCATATTCCTCTCTTTCTTTAAAGAAATTTAAAACGTTTTGAACACCTTCTATTTTATCTTCGACTGGAGCGTCATGATTTAAGGCTCCCATTTTGTCTTTGATTATAGAACTATATATTAATTCCATCATGTCTTCTCTGGAAGACTCGTGTAATTTTTTAATAAATTTTGTTTCATTGTTTTCGTACTCGTCTAAATCGTCCATCACAAATTTTTAATCTTTTTAAGTATTTCGATTTGGTCTTCGGTTAGATTAATAGGTAGCGTTCTTAGTTTTACCATTAAGTTACCAAATCCTTCTTGATTATATATTGGCATTCCTTTTCCAACAACTCTAAGAATTTTAGAGTCATGAGATCCTTGAGGTACTTTTATTTTAACAGCATGTACTTTTGTTTTAACTTCAAATTCTCCGCCTAATAACATATCAATCCATGATAAACTAAGATCAACGTAGATATCGCTTCCATTAACAATGAGATCGATATCATGTAAAACATTTATTGTTAAAACTATATCTCCGGCTGGGGCGCTAGAATTAACTCCGTGCTTTGCTCCTCTTCCAGGGACCTTGAGCTTAGTTCCGTTTGGAATTCCTCTAGGGATATTAATATTGAATCCACCAGTTCCAACGTCAATGTATCTTCTTGTTCCTTCATAACTTTCTTCTATTGTTATATTTAGTGACACCCTAACATCAGCACCTCGAGCATTTCCCCCAAATGATTGATTAAACATATCAGCATAATCGCCACCGAAAGATGTAAATATATCTTCCCATTGGCTAGAATCGTATGCTCTTTGTTCAGGTCTTCTGAATGTTGTATATCCAGAATTTTTGTTGTCGTGTTGTTTTCTTTTTGTTGGATCCCCTAAAATCTCATAGGCTTCAGAGATTTGTTTAAATCGAGTGTCATCCCCTCCTGTTTTGTCAGGATGGTGCTCCTTTACAAGCGTTCTATATGATTTTTTAATATCTTCCTGAGAAGCATCCTTAGAAACGTTTAAAGTTTCATAGTAATTCATTTTGACTATTTAGAAGATTTTGAAGTTCTAACCCTAATTGTCTGTTTTCTTTCAGGAAGAGGCATAGATTTTACCTGCTTCTTATTATCTGCTTTTTTCTCAGCAATAAGCGCAGCTTGGCCCTTTCGATAGGTTGCAATTTCTCTTAATTGCTTGTTTTCCATGCAAATTGCAATACGTTCTAGACTATCCGCAATTCTTTTTAGTGTTTCTTCTCCCATAGTATTTTATTCCTTTATTACTATATTATATATTAAAGAAAAAAGGAGTTAAACTACTCTTTCGTTAATTTGATCTAGTATCTTTTTGATTTCTGTACATTTTTCATACTCCTCTAGATCTACGAATATGTCTAGCATATCGTTTAATGTATTTACTAGAGGCGTAATACTAATTCCGCGATAAATCATTTCATGAATATCGATTCCATTTTCGATTATCATGTTATAATTTTCGTTTGCTAACTTAAGTTTTAAATCATATAATATTTCCTGCATACGAGTGTCTTTTAATATTGATTCAATGTCGAATGTTTCTTCAAATCCTTCGTAAAATTCATCTTCCATAATTGTTGTTTTTAATTTGATATGTAAATATAAACATAATATTTGAATCGGAAAAACTTTTTATGTTAAATTTATGTTAAAAGATTTTTCAAATAACTGCTTAATTTCTGAGGGTATCGATTTATTGCTTATTGATTTTTCATAATGCATTGCAAGACCATTCATTTTGTTTTGAATACTATTTCTATTAGCATATTGAGTGTATCTTTCATTGACATAATCTTCTCCTAAAAATTTAAAATGGAGCAATTTAATTGGAAATTCGTTAAATGAATCTAGAATATTAAATTGCATTTTCCATTTACCCCAAGGATGTCCTTCCCATTCTCCTTCAGGACGTATTGATTCTGGTACAGGATGCATTATTGAACCTTTATATTTTGAATCTAATGAAATTTCATGGCAACCTTCAATCCAACTAAATTCATGTACTGTATTTGGATTTATTAATATAGGTTTTGAATACCATGGATCCGGAGTACCTATTTTAATTTCATCATATATCTGTCCATTTTTTATTGGGAAACTATTTGAAACCATTTGAAATCCAGCAGGATATATTATAGAATATTGAGAATTGTTTGTTAAAAATTCTTTAATATTAGGATGAACTATAAATTCGTCGCAATCGCTAATAATTACGTAGTCTGCATTTCCTCTAGCCTCTTCAATACACTTGTGTTTTATATCTAAATTACTATAATCATTAAAGGTATTTTCAGTAGAATAGGTCCTGACCTCAACATTTGGATATTCCTTAGCAATTGATACAGTGTTGTCTGTTGATTCATTATCAAGGACAATTATTCTTTCACAAAAATTGCTATAGTGTCTTAGGTAATAAGGGAGCATACTCTCCTCATTCCATACTGTAACATATGCCCAGATTTTCATATTCTATTGTATTATCGGTAAACACGATATTTTTAGCATCATATTCATTGTAGCTAACACATCACCTTCACAATAATCTTTAATCTTTTCTAGATTTCCATTCCAATATTCTGATGTCGTGTTTTCGGCTTTCATAATTAATTTTGGAGAAGGAATATTTAGACAATCGCAGATCAAATCAAGCGAAGTACTACTCCAACCTGCAAATTTCCAGATTTCATAAGTATCTAATAAACAGTTTTCCCATGGTTTTTTCTTTTGTAAATGAAATTGCGTAGGAATACTAACACCATGCATAATAGCTCTTTTTATAAGATATGGAAAATCAAAGTTTTTAATATTATGTCCAATGAATTGAATTCCTGGACTAGCATTAAAAATAGATTGGGCAGTACCCATAAATTCTTTAAGAATTTCAGCCTCATCATTTCCATAAAATGATTTGATTTTTGATGTTGAGAATTCTCCAGTTTCATCAAACTTTATTTGACCAATAGAGATCACAATAATCTTTCCAAATTCTGGGGACAACGCTGACATTCTGTCATAAAGTTCGCTATCACTAAGAGTTTGTAGTTGAGATTCTGTTGCTCTATGCTGCTCTGCTTTTTTACTCCAATATTTTTCTATTGCAGGTTTTGCATCCTTGAATTGATCGTAACTATTAAATTCCGAAACAGTTTCAATGTCTATAAATAACATTGATTTTAATTCTTTTTGATTATACATCTTTTATATCTTTAGAAATATTATAAATCGATATTGGATATTTTGATTTTGAACCATTGCGTTCTTGATCGTCAGTCATCCAAAACCAGGGATATCCATAATGTTTAGTCAAATTTTCATCTAGAGATAATATTGGACCGAACATCGGACTACCTGCGAATCTAAAATGATATCGTTCACCAATCTTTGGTTTAATTACGTATATCTGTTGGTCTTTTTTAATTTTTGCCATATACTTATTATATGGTTATTCCTAAAAAAGTTTACAAATCAGATAAAAAATCTAAATGCTCATGAGATTGTCGTAGCTTTAAATATTCGGTAAATGGTATTGAAAGTTCAACCCAACCTCCTGTTATTGATTGAGGTACATCTGAAATACTAATAAAATAATGAGGAACCTCTTTCGTTCTATCCAATAAGAAGTCGACCATAAGATCAACTTCTCTATTGTGAACCCATATTTTTACAAAAATATTATTCATTTTCATTATATGTTATATTTGCTGCCATTTCAGCTTCTCCATATCTTGGTTTTGAGTTTAAAGGAGCTTCTGGATTTTCTTCATAGGCCCAATCTTTTAGTCCAAGTTGGGTAAATCTATCTCTGATTTGTTCATTATAATAATAACCAATAGTTCTTACCCTTCTTTGGATATCGGCTCTAGCAAGATCATGCGTATTTTGTCCATTTGCATTATTATACAAGAATTGAATATATCCTAATTTTGGTATCTTACATGTGATTGTCTTTAAAAAAGTCCTAACAACTAATTCATAATCATCAGCTATTGCAAGATTTCTATTGTGTCCTCCAATTTCAAAATAAGTAGATCTTCTCCATGCCCTAACATGGTTAGGTACACCAACAATATGTCTAATTGTTATTGGATTAATATTATGCTGGTCGGCAACTGACATCATCTGTCCTTTGTATTCCTCTTGTTTGTATTTACCATAAGCAAACGCAAATCCTTCTGGATACGTTTGACATTCCCATTTTTCATTAACTTCTAATGTATCATTAAAAAAGAATCCTGCTTCTGGATGTTTTTTAGAAGCTTTATATAAATCTTCAGTACACCATGGAACTAATAAATCGTCATGGTCTAATTCTGCTAAAATATATCCTTTGGCGAGAGTACAACATCTCCATTTAACTTCTCCGATATTACCTCCACTCTTTTCTCTAAAGTCATATAACTTAACTCTAGGATCTTTACGTGCAATATCTTCAGCTATTTTTAACGTTCTTCCTCCATCCGTTGAATCATTTACAAGGACCCATTCCCAATTAGAATATGTCTGCTCGACTAATGAAGCATATGTATTATATAATTTGTCTCCGGTGTTGTATATTGGCGTAAAATAAGAAATCATTTCAGAATCTTCTAAAGAATTCTTGTCTAACATCGTATTCATAGCACATTGATACGCCGCCTGACCTACTTCTTCTGCTGATTTTTCTGGAGTTATATTAATCCATTTTCTTCTGAATTGGAGTGGAGTACTTGCTAAGTTTTGAAAATCTTGCCAGCTTTCTCCGCGAGTAATAATACAGTCAGGTTTAAAACTTGTTAAATGCGCATTTATATTTTCATCTGATTTTAGATATTTTACATCTAAGTTATCGGCTTCATAAAATAATACTTTGTATGATTTTAGTTCCGGTTCATCTTTTCCAATATAAAGTATCTTTGGTACTTTAGCGCTTGATTTTTTCTCAAGAGCATTATAATAACTAAGTTCTTCAATAGTATATGTAAACCAGTTTGGATGCTCTTTTTTAACCTTTTCAATTAAAATTCCGTCAGCACAATAATCTGGTTCAAATTTATATCCATATTTATTATACACATCTACATTTACGATATACTGTGCTAGATCAATTCCGCTTCGTTTAACAAACATAGGATCTGCTAATCTAAATTTAAGTCCGCTGAAATCTTTACCATCAACTCTTTGAGAAACTACATGGACCATTTTATCTGGATTATCCTCTATTTTTTTACAAATCACATTGTAAAATTCAGGATGCATTATATTATCATCATCTAAAAAATAAACCCAGGTATTTTTAAAAGATTCTATTAATTTACTAGATTGTGGATATAACATTCCTATTTTATCACCTCTTTCAAAATGATATGTTGTGTTTTTATCTTTAAGATTTCCAAGCATTTC
>ENA-OSIY01000977-OSIY01000977.1-marine-metagenome-genome-assembly--contig:-NODE-977-length-15621-cov-7.929169_pt1 | contig 15621 bp, 16 predicted proteins | sample MGYA00237884_ERZ534233 | MGnify/ENA primary metagenome ERZ534233 (study PRJEB26412, sample SAMN06343840) | marine metagenome | isolation source: estuarine water | place: USA: Columbia River Estuary... | reverse complement strand
ACATTATACAGATGGTATGTTTATGCCGACCAAGATTGGGATAAGTTTATAAAGGATTACCCGCGGTCAGATTGCGTTAATATATATACCGCCAAAGATTGGGTACACTATGAAAAAAGGTATCCAAATAATGAAAGGTGTTATTTTATGGTTACTGACCCTAAATGGGCCAGAGTTATGGGTTATGATCCACGCGCTTTTTTCGTACATCCATACGCTGCAAAAAGTATTTTAGAGAAAGACCAATTCTATTTTCGTGGAGGAAAACACAATACTAAAAGACTCAATGCTAATATGAGCCGGACCCGTAAGCATAGAAACCGCAAGGCTTTACCCTAGTAATAATATGTATCCAACGAATATATATTATTCATGTCATTTGTACCAAATCTCTGTACTCCTGCCCAGGTTTTTGTTGTATTTGAAAATGTGTGTCTAAGTTTACTGATTAAGTATCTACCTGACTGTTGTTTAGATTTACCAACATTTTCGTGGTCTGTACCAGGCACTGGAATAGATACATCAATTATTTGACCTACTGCTACAGCTGTGTTTCCATTTATAGTCATGTTCACCACCATACCAGTATTTAGTTCATGTATTCTTTGTTGCCTTTGCAATAACCATTTATCTGCTTTATTTGACGCATAATTTGGATTTGTCTGATCTTGACCTCTTCCCTGTTGACGTTGTTCTATAGCAGCTTTAGCTAAACTACGGTCAACACCCTGTGATACTAGGTTTTCTACTGTCTCTGGATTCGAGAACATGTATTGTGCATCATTATCATTTTCTGTTGTACTAGTTGGATGAACATGAATCCTTGCATCAGTAAAACTTCCTACTGTATTATTCTGGTCATCTATTGCTACATAGTTATACTTTGTTGGAGCATACATTTGTGCATCACCCTCTAATCTTTCAAAATCATTGTGATTGTCAAAATATGAAAATGTAGACTTAGTATATTTTTTATTGTAAATATCGTGCATGATTAACGTAGAACCTAACATTCCGCCATTTATATCTAATAATACATTATTTAGTTCTTTTACAGTAATAGGTTCTAGATTAGATATACTACCTTTATCATTACTATAGTTAAAGTAATTAGCTTCAACTATCTCACCTGCAGTTTTTTGACCTTTAATTCTATAGCTAATAGAAATTCTATTACCTTCTGAATGCTGACCGGCACCTCGAAACGTGATTTAGCCAATGATTCCAGGTGCTTATGTGTACTTGTGGACACCGAAACCGACTTAAATCTACTTGTATCTGGCATTATTTTTCTCCTTGTTTGTGTTATACTATGGGATAATATAGTCATTTTATTTCATTTGACAAGTTTTTATATTAATATATTTTAGAGAAGAAGAAGATATAAGAGATATAGATAAAAAGAATAGGTATTCATGCGTAAAAATTATTTAATATCCAAGTGGTTTTAATTATGTTTTTAATTATTTTATGCTTATGGTACTTGTAGGTTTAATTAAAAAGTATTACATTGCAGTATGGATGACAAGTTAACGCACACGGATATGCTAAAGGAAGAGCATTTCGCTATTATCGACGAATATTTCAACAATGGTTACCGTCAGGATTTGGCGGTATTAATGTACAGACCTCATTTAAAACCTTCTACAGCCACAGGTATGTTTGGTGCTATAATGAAGAAGGATGATGTGAGGGAGTATGTGATGGATAAGAGGGCACATTTGAGGGCGAAGGCTAACATTGAGCCAGAGCAGGTCATATCGGAATTGATAACGTGGGTTTATTCAGATCCAACGCAGTTCATAGGTTTGAGTGCTGATGAGGTTAAGGCTTTACCGCCAGAGACTAAGCGGTGTATTCAGACTATTAATCACAAGAAGAACAAGGTTATTGGCAAGGATGGTAAGGAGAGGGTGAATGAGATTTGGGACATTAAGTTGGTAGACAAGAACAAGGCTATAGAGATATTGAACAAGATGTTAGGGTTCTATGCTTTGGACAACAGGCAGAAGGCGAGTGTAGTGAATGTGGAGTCGTTGAATGTAAATGAATTGAAGGTATTACAGCAGATATTAACACCAAAAGATTAGGTATATGAACACATTAGAGATAGTACTATTGATTTTAGTTATCGTATTTGGTTTAACTATTTATTTCCTCTATCGTTTGGGTAGGAGTATAAAGAAGAAGGAGTCAGAGTTAATGGACATGATGGATGAGCGTAGTGCTAAGAAGAATTTAGGGAAGTATAAGCAGAAGCCTAAGTACAAGAAAGCACCTAGAATAAACGACAGTTATTATAAAGGTAAGCGATAGATGATAGACCAAAAACAACTCGCTAGGTTAGAGAGCAATGTAAAACTAATAGATATTCACGCAGCTTTATTCAAGCAGGGTGATTTCAGTTTTATAGTTGAGGGTTTAAACGAGCATGGTTTACAGGTGGTACATGAGAAGCAGAGGAAGGCACTTGAGATACTGACATCTAATAAGTACGAGGAGTTCTTGTATGGTGGAGCAGCAGGTGGAGCAAAGACATGGACAGGATGTGCTTGGATATTATTCATGGCAAAGAATTTCCCTAACACGAAGTATTTCATAGCCAGGAATGAGTTGAAGGATATTATAGATTCGGTATTAGTTACATTCCATAAGGTAGCGAGGGAGTATGGGTTTGATGACTATAAGTTTAATGCTGTAAAGAACTGGATAACATTTGGTAATGGTAGTCACATTAACTTCATAGAGATAAAGTACAAACCTAGTGATCCTATGTTCGAGGATGTTGGTTCTACTGAGTACACGGCAGGTTGGATTGAAGAGGTAGGTGAGATACATGAGACAGGTGCAGCAGTTATATCGTCGAGGGTTGGAAGGCACTTGAATGGTAAGTATGGTATTAAGGGGATAGTATTTTATACGTGTAACCCTAAAAGGAATTGGGCGAAAAGGGATTTCTACGATAAGGATATAAATGGTACTTTAGAGGATGAGAAGTGTTATTTAAGTTGTTTGATTACAGAGAATCCATTCATTGAAGAGGACTATGTAAATAAGTTGCGTAAGATTGGTGAGAAGGACAAGGCTTTATATGAAAGGTTATTTAAGGGTAACTGGGATTACGAGGATAACCCTAATCAGTTATGTGAGCAAGAGATGATTGACAATGTATTCAAGAACGACCATATAGATGAGGGTAAGACTTATATTACTGCTGATATTGCACGTTTTGGTAGTGACAAGGCTATTGTATTTGCGTGGAGGGGTTGGAAGATTGTAGAGATGTTGGAATTTGACTTGAGTAAGACCACAGACATCTCGGCAGGTATAATGTATTTACGAAGAAAGTATAAAGTACCTACGACTAGGGCTGTTGCTGATGCGGATGGTGTTGGTGGTGGTGTAGTTGACCAAACAGGTGTTAAGGGATTCAAGAATGGAGCAAGACCTATCAGAAGTGGTAAGGATATGCCTAATTACAGGAATTTACAAGTACAATGTTTGTATGCGTTGGCAGACAAGGTTAATGATGGTGGTTTATGGATTGATTGTGATCTCACAAACAAGCAGAGGGCACAGATAAAGGAAGATTTATCACAGATACAGCGTGTTCCTAGTAAGAGGGGTGATAATAAGTTGGATTGCAAGGCTAAAGGTGACATAAAGACAGATACAGGACGTAGCCCTGATTACAGGGATGCATTATTAATGAGAATGTGGTTTGATTTAAAGAAAAACAGAGCGAATCTAACAACTATATGGAATTAATTTTGTAGTTTAGTCGTATGAAAGCAAATAAAATAATACTAGACAGAATAAAGAACCCAAAAGCATTTAAAAATCTTAAAAAGCATTTAGAACCATCTTATGACTTTAAGGGCATTACTATGTTTGATTTTGTAAAAGCGATGATGGAAGTTCAAAAAGCTATTATTTCAGCACAACCTAGACCAAATTTTAATAAAGGAGGTTTAGCTATTGTAGGAAAAAACAAAAAAGAAATAATCGTTGATAAAAACGGTACGAAACACAAATTAATTTTGTAGTTTTGCAAAATGAAAAAATTTATAGTATCAATAGTTGTTTTAATAACAGCGACAATATTCTGTTTATAGCATGAAAGAAAACAAAGACAAATTAAACGAATCCAGGGATGATTACAACCGAAGAGTTGGAAAACTTAAAGGATTAGGAAGCACAAAAGGTGTGAAATGGCATAGTAAGCTACGAAATAGGAGTTTATAGTGAATAAAAAAGCCCTACTGCGTAAGTAAGGCTCTTAAACTATGAACAAACAAAAAGTAACTAACTTTGCGGTGAAGATACCACTTTTATTTTGATAAAATAGCATTATTTTGATTGATTTTATCTATTTTAATAAAATATTTATAGTTTTTCTCTATTATTTGAAAAAACTTTATTACATTTGCTAAAATAAACTTTGGTGTAAGGGACTATACACAATCCAAAGAACTAGATGTCTAAAGAATTTATAGAAAAGAAGTGCAACAGTTTATCTCTTGATAAGGCTGTTCGTCAGAAGAAACAATTAGATTATTTCACAATTTCCGATATACAGGAAGATGTAAACGTCGATTACTTTGAGAAGTACATCGAAAGGAAGTATTATACTGATGATGTGTTCTTAAACTGGGTTAAAGGGATATTCAAGACCGATAACTTTCTTTCTTTAGCAAAATACTACAGAAGTCCTAATCCTTCGGCTAAATTAATAAACACAAAGATTAAAGAACCATTAACTAGAGTATTCTTTAGTGAAGATTCTCATTTTAAGTACTGGATCAACGGTGAATACGTTGAGAGTCCTAGAGAATTAGATGATGGTTTTGATAGAGATTTATTTAAAGCTGTTTTATTTAGGTACAACGATATTATTGTACATGATTTAGAGGATGCTAACGAACCTTACAGAGAGATTATATCTATTGATAAGGTTGTATCTATTGAAGTAGACGATAAGAAAATAGAAAAGATTGCTTACACAGGCATGATTAATAGAGGTGGTGAGGATGTATATGGTTATGTTTACTTGGATGATGAGCGTTTAAGTTTCTACAACAAGGATTTAGAGCTTATATTAAGTGAGCCACATGATTATGGTCAATGCCCTGCTACATTTATAGTAGATGACTGTTTTGGTAACGATCCAATAGTAAAGGAATCAATCTTTAGTTATTTAAGAGCTGACCTGGAAGAGTTTACGTTCTTAAAGACGTTACAGAGAATGACTCATGCTAATGGAGCATTTCCTATAGTAACACAGATAGAGACTAAGGAGATTGATGAGAGTGGTTATGATGTTGATGGTGCTGAAGGTGAGCCAATGAGTTTAAATTCATTAGGTGGTCAAGCGTCAGTAGAGGCAAGGGCTACAGCAGGAGCAGGGAAAGGAACTAAATTACAAGCAGGAACGGTTATAACTGTACCTGCGATTGAGAAAGCTGATGGTAGTATAGATGTTGAGTTGTCTAAGAACTTCTTAACGTTTTACCATACACCTGTTGAGGCTTTAGAGTATATTAATGATAGGTTACTACAATTAGAAAATGATATTATAACTTCATGTTTAGGTGCATATTCTGAAAGGAATGATGTTTCAATGACAGAGATGCAGACTAAGAAAGGTATTGTATCTATGGAGGATAAACTAAGATGGTTCAGTAAAACAATGTCTTTCTCAAGAAAGGCTAGTGATAAGATGATGCTTAGTTTAAGATATGGCAAGAGTGCTGTAAAGTTAGATGTATTTTACGGAAGTGATTTCTTTTTAGAGACACAGAAGGATTTATACGAGATGATTAAGACATCACCTAACGCAATAGAAAGAAAAAATTTACTTGTTAGACTAGCACAAAGACGTAATATGTTTAACAAGGAGAAAGGAACAAGGGAAGCTATATTGTATAAGATTATGCCTTATACTAGCGACCTTGATTTCGATAAGGCTTTAAATAAAGGAATGGTAGATCCTACTATACTAGAGTTTCAGACAAGATTTTCATATTGGATTTCGATGTTTGAGGCTTTTTATGGAAACATTGCCGTGTTCTGGAATGGAATGGACGCTACGGACAGCGAGAAGTTAATTACCTTGAACGATTTAATAGTAAGTTTAATTAATACACACAAAAACAAAATCACAGTTACAGATGGGAAAGAAACCAGTAATCAGCCTTAGAGTTTATCGAGGCAAACAAATGAGTTATGATGCACAAGGGAATGTGCAGAACGAGAACCAATTAGTAAAGATAATCCATGACACAAAGGAATGGACGAACTTTATGAAAAACCTAATATCAAACGGATATTTAAAAGTAGACGTAGTAGATGTTAAGTTAGTAGAGAAGAAGAAAGATGATGAAGGATTCTTTAGGGACATTATCTCTGAGTATGATAATAAGATTCTTATTATTAAAGAGGTAGAGGATGTATTTAACAAGCAGACAACTGCACCTATGAGTTCTAGTGACAAGAAGATAGCTGAATTAGAAGCTAAGATTAATGCTTTACTGAGTTTACAGGAAGAAGCTGTAATTGTGAAGAAACCAAAGGCTGAAAAGAAGCCAAAGGTGGATAAAAAAGTGATAGAGAATTTGCGAGTTGATTATGCAGATTTGAATCAAGGAAAGAAAGCTTTTCCAGGATGGGATGAGATTACTTTGAGACAGAAAATAGAAGATTTAAAGAAAAAACAAGATTAATACATAAGAGAATATGGAATTATCAAAAGAGTTTATAGAAGCTAATGGCTTCGAGGAAAATCAAGTAGAGGCTATTACTAAGTATATATCGAATGACTTAGTACCTAACTTGAAGAAAGATTACGATGGGTTAGCGAACAAGAACGCTGAAGGAATATTAAGTGGTGCTGCTCACTATGCTAAAACAGCATTTGGAGTAGACGTTGATAGAGAGCAAGGTGAGAAGTTCGGTGATTACCTACAGAGAATATCTGATAGTGGATTATCATCTAAAACAGAGGCTTTAAAAACTAAAGAGGCTGAGTTAGAAGAAAAGCTAAAGAATTTCAAAGGTAGTGATGAATTAAAAGGAAAGTACGAAGCACAATTATCTAAGAACGACGAGCTATTAAAGTTAGTTGCTGAATTAGAGCCTTTAAAGGGGTTGGATGAAAAATATAGAGAAGCTACAGAACAATTAAGTGGTTTAAAACTTAAAGTAGCATTTAACGGTGTTAAACCTGTATTTTCTAAAGATGTAAATGCTTACGAGGCAAAAGCTAAGTGGGAAGAGTTTAAATCTAATGTGTTATCGAAATACGATATAGAGCTAGTTGACGGTGAGCCTATGGCTGTTGACAAGGACAATGTCCATGCTAAAAGAAAATTATCTGAATTAGTTAGTGAGAATGCTAACATTACAGATTTAACAAAGGCAAGATCTCAAGGGGGAACTGGTGCTAAATCTGCTGACTTAATGGATGTAGAAGGTGTACCTTTTCAAGTACCTAAAGGAGCTACAAGCGAAGAGCAATCTAAAATAGTACGAGATTACTTAGTAAAGAAACTAGGTAGTACAATGCACAAAGATTTTTCTAGCGAAATGATGAATTTATTGGTGAAAGTCAAGAAAGCATCATAATAAAGAGAATGGCGAAAGACCGCAAATTAAAATGAATAATTAATTAAAAATTAAAAAAATGAGTTACATTAATGCAACATTATGGAATGATTTGCAGGTCTCAAACGCAACAAACGAAAAAAGATTTGCGGAGCTTGGAATCATTGACGCTGTAAAAGGCAGTACGATGGGTGTGGATTACGTTCCCCCAAGTGTGCAAGATAGTTTAAGAAGCGTATCTTCTTTAAGAAACGTGGAAATCCCTGTTATTAAAGACCAATCTGTAGTAGTTACTACAAGTCCTGGTTTCGAGATTCCATCGAATTTACCTGAGAGTGATAAGTATTTCTTTCAAGCGTATGACGTATTTAGTGGATTTAGACACTATCCTGCTGCACACGAAAATAACATGATTGATAGCGATTTCCAAAGAATGGCTGTTATGAATAACGTGGCTTACCAAATGGGTATCACGGTTGAATCTATCTTATCTACTCAGTTAGAAGCTAGAAAATCACAGGTGTTAGATTACACTACTCAAGTATCTCAAGGTGATGGTACTTTTACTTTCTCAGGAGCAACTGATACTTTAACAGTATCTAAAGCTGCACAGAAAGAGACAATGTTTTGGAATTTAGATCAGTTAATGGGAGCTAATGAGTTACCAGGAAACTATCGTTTAGTAACTTCAAGAGGTGGTACAGCAGTACAACGTTCTGAAGCAGCTAAGTATGGTTCTAACAATGATAAGAACTTACAAGCGTTAGGTTTCTTACCTTCTGATAGAATCCATGAGTCTGGAAATATTTCAGCAGGAGCAGATAACTTCAATGGTTTCTTCTTGAGAGATGGTTCTATTGGTGTTTATGAAAACTATCCTTTTGATTTCCGTAACGGAACACAAGTAGGTGGTAAGCAATGGTCTGTATCTGATGTTGAGTTACCTCACGTTAAAATGAGAGCTAACATCTATACTAACAGAGAAGCGACTGATGCAACTGCATTAATCACATCTGGTACTGATTCTAACCTTATTATGTCTCACTTCGAGGAGATGGCTATTTGGGTACGTTTCTATGTAGTTTACAGATATAATTCTGATTTAACTACAAGGTCTCAAGATATCGTTAAGATAGTAGGAGCAACAACATAATTATTAATCTAAAAAACACAAAATGAGTTATAAGAAAGTTTTAGGTCAAGTCGGCAGTCAAGTCGTTGACCAATATGATAGTGTAGATGGATTTTCCTCTCCTATTGTTTTAGCTATTGGCGAAACGATAGATACAGGTATTTCAGACTTCACAGGAACAATGCACGTAAGTGATGGGACAGATAGCCAATCAGTACCTTGCAATATTGCAGCAGGTGTACAGGCTATTGGAACAGCTTTAGGGATAGTAACAGGAGCTACGGTTGCTGTTGCAGCAGGATCTATAACAATTGAGAATATTAGTGGTGCAGAAGCTACAATTTCTTTAAAATTAAGTTAGAAAATGGTATTAGGTTTTTCAGAAGATTTTTCGAGTAAGATAGTATTGGATAGTCAATTGAAGGGTGTTCCTACATCTGGATTATACGTTAATAGCGGTGTACATCCATCTATCAACACGGAAAATCTTCTGGACTTTTTACCTAAGACAGATTTATCTTTTGTTAATTGGGATTCCGCAAAAGAATATGGTTCGTTTTTAGACTCTAGGGATAGAGGTGATATAGTCAACAGAGATAGTCGAATATATCAATCTATTCAAAGCAGTAACACAAATCAAGACCCTATAACAGCTACGGCTTATTGGGTTGAGACTAATGTTGAGAGCTTGAGATTAAAGATGTTCTTAGAGCAAGTAAAGGATAAGGTTTTCGCAGATTTAGCATTGACTAAGAGGTTGATTAATAATCAATACTTATATGAAGATGGTGATATTGCTAGAACTTTAACTAATGACTATGCAGCATGGGTTTTAGAGCCAAAAGGTTCTGATTACGTATCTATTCGTGTTAACGAGATTTCGTTACAGAAGGATGGAACAACACCTGTCAATGTGTATGTTATTAACCAAAACGAGCTTATAGAGACCATAACCCTTGCTCCTGATAATGGCAGATTAGCTTTTAGAGATACTGACATCACTTTTAGTGGTAAAGGTTCTTTTAAAATCGTAATTGATAGTACAGATGTTTACGTTGGTGGTGCAAGTGTAGACCCTTTGAAATATGATGGGTTTGTGGCTTACATGGCTAGTGGAACTGGGATTGCACCTGAGACAGCAGATTATACTTATAACACATTTGGTAATGGGTTGGGAATAAATGTAACTGCTTTTTTAGATGCGTCTAATTACATCGAGGAGAATTTATCTGAATTAGGTAACTACATCAGAGCTACTTTTGAGTATATGGTATTTCAAATGTATTTACATAATGCTAATAATAGAAGTAACAGAAGTCAGAGAATCCAAATGGACGATCAACTTTTGATTGGTGAATTAAAAAACACTCAATTAGATACTGTTGTTAGTAGATACTTGAAAGAGAAGAAGAGAGCTATAAGTGCAATGCGAAAGACTTTCGATACGCAATTAAATGACCACGAGGGAATAGAAATCAAAGTAGGTTCGTTATAATGAATAACTTATTAAGTAATCCAGTAGGGCTAGATTCTACAATTGACAAGATACAAAAAGATTTGTACGAGCAATTATGTAGTGTTTGGGAAGGTGAAATTGAAGGTTACGGTAGAGTGTATAAGAATCCTGTTAATACAGGAGAGTCTATACCAGACTACTACCAAACATCTAAGATTGTAACACCTGCCTGGTACAACTCTAAGTTAGACGATTATGAAGATACTTACTATGATGATAATAAAGCAGCAGTCTTTTGTTTTTTAACACAAGAGAATGATTCCACAGAGGATTCAGTTGTTTACACCTCATCGGTTAAGATTGCATTTATGGTTGATTTATCTAAGATATATCCAACAAGCAAGGATCGTCAAGATTCAAGGGCACAGAGGGATGTAGCAGAGATATTAAGAAACTATAATTTCGAGAAGTACAATATAACAGGGCTTGAGCGAAGAATTGATTTTGTATTTAGAGAGTATTTAACCTCTAGTATAAGATTCAATGATATGCACCCTTTACATTGTTTTGCGATTAAGATTGATTTAGAATACTTTTTAACAGATAAATGCTAAGACATGGCTAGAAAAAAAAAGATAGTAGAAGCTGAAATACCTGTAGAGGTAGAGATAGTGGAAGCTGAAACACCTAAAAAGGTGATAGTAGTAAAAAAGCAACCACCAACAAATACTTACACTCTTAAAAACAGAGTAAAGGTAGGCGGTGAGTGGAAGCAAAAGGGAGATACAATTAAATTAACAAAGGAGGGGTTTGCATTCTTCCGTTCTAAAAAATATATATAGAAAATGGCAGCACAGAACACAATTTATAATCTAGTATTATGCGGTTTATCTGCGGTACTAGGAACAGGAACTAAGGGATGTAAGCAATTCCTTAAAAAAGCGACAGCGTTATGGTTTGTACCTGATGGGTTTGAATTTGACGGAGCAGAAACATTAGATGAGACTTACATTAAGTTGTTACAGGCTCAAGGTAATCTAATTGCTTTAAAAGGAGCTAAGACATTCACGGATAATTCTAGTGAAGATGTAATTGAGACTTTAGAAGATGGAACTAAGCAGGTGGCAACACTTGGTATGTATGAATTTGCACTTACCTTTATTAATGGTATGGCATTTCACGCAGCTTTACACTCTTTAAACTCTTTCGGATCTTACAATGTATTATTTGTTGATAGAGATGGTAATATTTTAGGTACAAAATCTGCAAGTGGAAACTTAAAAGGATTTAGCTTAAATATGTTACAAGGAATGAAGTTATCTTTCCCTTCTGATTCAGTAGGACAAAAAGAAGGTATTGGATTCCAAATGAGTACACGTAGAGAATTAGATAGCGATTATATCTATATCTCAGCAGACCAATTAAATGGATTCCAACCACAATTAGTGGATGGTATTAATGAGGTTGTTTTAGCTTATGATAGTGTACCTGCTGATGCAGGAACAACGATTGTTGTAAAAGCTACATTGAAGCAGAATCAGAACGTTTTTACAGGTGCTTTAACTACAGATTTCTTAATCTTGAAGGATGGGGTTACAGAATCTCAAACGGTTGTTGAAGCTCCAAGTGGAACATATACGTTCACGGTTGCAGCTTTATCTGCTAACGAGGCTATAGTTACTCAGTTATACGATAGTGCTAACACAAGAGCTATTGTTGCATTGGATGATGATTTATACAAATCTAATGCATCAGCTACAACAGTAGTGTAGTAGCATTGGTTTAATATTTAGAAAGCCCTTGCAACTATGTAAGGGCTTTTTTATATCTTTACATTATGGAATTACTAAAAATATATCAAAAAAGGTTAACTGAATTAAAGAGGCAGATTCCTCAGTTTGCTAAAGAGGCAATTATCGCTGATTCTGGAAGGATTGTTAGCATAGTAAAATATAATCAGTTAGCCAGAGGCTTAAACTCATTTGGATCACCGTTAGCTTTTAGAGAAGCAAATGGTAATATGGGTAGTGGTTTTTACGCAAAAGCAACTCAATCTTATGCAGATGCAGATAATATCTCAATTCCTAAAACTAAAGACGCACCATATAACTTTCAATGGTCTGGAGAGACATTTGATAACATGAAGATGGGTGCTGTAAATAAAAGTAAGAAAACATACGATTTAGTTACAGTAAGAGGTAAGCAGAAACTTCTTGAAAGTATTTACGGTGAAATATTCGATTTAACCGAAGAAAATAACGAGTGGGTAAATAAAAACATCATTGAACCCTACGTTGCTAAAAAAATTCAAGAAAGTATAGCTAGTTTCATTTAAAAGAAGTATATTTGATTTCCGATATTCTTTGTCGGTTTGTTTTCATAGTTTTAAGTTTGTTTGACCCTCGTGATTAATTTTACGAGGGTTTTTGTTGTACGTATTGTTTAATTTACTACCTTTGTGTTTTACCAATATCTTACGGTTGTCCTCTAAGGGGGAACTACACAAACTGTAACACTTGAGACTCTATCAAGATACATTGGCTTTCCTTACTAAAAATCTCATATATGCATTTGTATAAAAACTGTGGTGACTTACCAATATTTAACTTTGACGTAGTTTATAGAACTAACGACTTTAAGTACCTTGTAGTGGACTATAATGGTTACGATGACATAGTTGTGCCTAAAGACGCTAACGAGCGATGGGAGGCTATCAAGAATGAGTGGGTGAAGCTCCTAGACGATGCTACTACTGCCTACTATTACCAATTAGTTTTAGAGATAGTTTATTTACAAACGAGGTACAATATTGTTAAGCAGTTGCTTAAAATAGTGTGGGATCGTGAGGATATGGACGAGGGTAGTATGAAGATTTATATCCATGCCTTAAAAGAGTGGAGATACTTTTGGAATGAGAAAGCGACGAAAACTAATGAAGTTGACAGACTGTTGAAGCAATTAAAGAGAAGTCAAAACAAAATAACTTTAAAGTTAGATGAGTTAGAGAAGATGCGAGAAGATAATAATATGGATGATGAGGACGCTTCTACATTGGACAAACAAGCCGTTACTTTAGAGCAGATAACAGGTAAAAATAATATAGACACAAGAACGACAAGTGTTAGTAAGTGGGTTGAAATCTCTAAACTAGCAGAATCAATTAACGAGCAAAGACGTAAGGGTAATGGCAAATAATTTTCAAGACATACAACAAAGTGCTAATGCCTTAATAGATGGTATTGATGCAAAGGTAAAAGAATTACACGCTTCTATAGGTGCTTTAAATACGAATATTACTACTTTACTAAAAGCCAAACCTTCTAGTGGTGGGTTAAATGAACAACTAGGGAAAACAAAAACATACATAGATCAAGTTGAGGCTGCTTCAAATAAAATAATTTCTTTAGAAAAGAAAAAGCAGTCTGAAATGGATAAACTTTGGGCTAAAAGACAAAAACAGATAGATGACGAGGCTAAAGCAGAGCAGAAAAAAGCTGCTGATTACACGAAAGCTCAACAGGAAGTGGAAGCTGCCGATAAAAAAGCTATAGCCTTAAAAGAAAAGAAAATAATTGCATCAGAGAAAGTAGCAATAGCAGAAGCGAAAGCATTAGAAAGAGTTAGAAAAGCTAGATTAAAGGAACAGGCTTCTACACAATCAAACAGAGAGGCTTTACAGAGACAGAAAAAGGCTTATTTAGAAATGAATAGACCTTACAATAAGCTAATTGAAAACCAAAAGCGATGGAAAAAAGTGTTACAAGATTCCACCACTACTCTTGGTGCAAATGCAAAAAGAACAAGATTAGCTAAAAGAGAGTATGAAAAGTACACCAGAAAGATAAATGAAGCTAATCAAGCTACTAAGAGTTTTTCTAAAGGTGGTTTAGGTGGAGCTATAAGAGGGCTTAAAAGTTTAGTAGGTGCTTTTGGAGTTGTAACTGGTTTTGCTTTACTTGGACAAGTTGCTAAAGATGCATTTAACCTTACTAAGAAATTAGATTCAATGGCTTTCTCAATGAAGGCTGTTATAAAAGATTCAGCAGAACTAGCTGAAACTCAAGGATTCTTGAGGCAAATATCGCAAGACTATGGTGCTGATCTACTTACAGTAACTAATAGATATATTAAGTTTAGGGCAGCCACACAACAAGCAGGTCTTACAGCTAAAGAAACACAAAGGATATTTGGCACAATGACCAAAGCAGCAGGTGTTCTTGGTCTTAAAAAAGATGAACTTCAAGGTATATTCTTAGCATTAGAACAGATGGTTTCTAAAGGTAAGATTACAACAGAGGAACTTCGTAGACAGTTAGGTGAGAGATTACCAGGTGCTATGGATATCATGGCAAACTCAATGGGTGTTACTACAGCACAGCTTGATGAAATGCTTAAAAAAGGTGAAGTAATAACTAAGGACGTACTTCCTGGTTTTGCTAAACAAGTAGAAATCGCTTTTGGTCTTAAAAACATAGACAGAGTTCAGACGCTTCAAGCAGCTACCTCAAGATTAGGTAATGCGTGGGTTATACTTGTTGAGGATTTTAATAATGGCAATAAAGCATCAGAAACATTGATGACTATATTTGATGCTTTAGCCTCTAATCTAGGAACTATTGTTAAGTTAATAGGTTATGCATCTATCGCATTCGTTACATATAAAACTGTAATGGCTACTGCTTGGGTTGCTACTCAATTATTTAGTAAGGCTCTTTGGGAAGAGAGAATCCTATTAGCTTTAATTAGAATTGACACAATAAAAGCTACAATAGCTATTAAAGGTTTTACTAGAGCTTTACTTACTAATCCAATTGTTTTAGCAGTTGCAGCATTGACCGCATTGTATTTTGCATTAAGAGACTCTGGTGATGAGGCTAATAATGCAAGAGAAGAAATGATGAAGATGAACAAGGAAATGACTGATAGCAATAAAGCAATTGCTGATACTGTTTCTGAGGTTAAAAATCTTATTGATGAATATGAAAATCTAAAAGATAGTACTGATGTTGAAGAGCAAATAAGATTAAAAGATGTTATCATTGCTATTGGTGAGGCTGTTCCTGATGCTGTTACTGAATTAGATGCTTACAACAATGCTTTAGGTATTGGTGCTGAAGCAGCTAAGAAATGGGTAGAGGAAAATTCTGCTTTAGGTATTTCTAAAGCTAATGATGTAATAATTAGCACAACAAATCTTCTTAAAGAACAACAAGCCGAATTAGATATAGTTAATAAGATTAAAAAAGGCAATGTAGTTGAAGATGTTAAAGGCTTTGCTAAAGTAAGAATGTTAACAAATGGAGACATACAAGTAAAAAGACGGGCTAATCTAGAATGGAGAACACTTGAAAATGGTAAAAGGGAAAATGAGAGAACTAGCTTTTTAGAATATATGGCTGAAACAAAATCTAAAGTTGAAGAATCTAAAAGG
>ENA-OSIY01000976-OSIY01000976.1-marine-metagenome-genome-assembly--contig:-NODE-976-length-15641-cov-5.482845_pt1 | contig 15641 bp, 25 predicted proteins | sample MGYA00237884_ERZ534233 | MGnify/ENA primary metagenome ERZ534233 (study PRJEB26412, sample SAMN06343840) | marine metagenome | isolation source: estuarine water | place: USA: Columbia River Estuary... | reverse complement strand
CTCCGTCTCTTCTGTATATAGGCTTTGAGGGTATTAAAGCAGCGCCCATCAATATCTGTCTATCTTTATCTACCTCAGCTAATAGGATAGGTTTTTGGTCTCCTAGTGCTATAAAGTCTGAGCCTATCGCAGGGTTTTCTACTATCGATATAGCATTCACTCCTGAAAGCAATAAATCATTTTCGTCAATTAATAATTCGTAAATTTTCATATTTTTATCTTTATTTAAAAACAATATTTTATCCTATACTTGCAATATTTTCTGTGTTACGTGCCAACTCCTGAGAGCTAGTAACGTCCTTGTCTACTACAAAGGCTCTAATTGGTCTGCTATTAGCCCCTTGTATAGTGTCAGATATTAAATTAGCATCATTGCTAGTCTGTCCTATTACGTTGAAATTAGGTGCTTGTGGAGCTGCGGCACCGCCGCCCATATTACCACCACCAAAACGACCTGTAATCTTCTTCATCTCCTTCTTACTCTTCATCATATTCTTAATCATAAGACCTGACTGAATAGCCATTATAGCCATAGGTATAGCGTTAAAAGGAGGTCCTAGTTTTGCTGCGTTAGCCATACCCTCAGACAATGCACCTGTTTGGTTTACAGCGTCCATAGATAGCTTACCTTGAGCCTTTTGAGCGTTCATTTTCATTTCTACCATATATGTCTTCATCTGCATTGCCATTTCTGCCAAAGCCATCATTTGCTTAATCTTGAATAGTGCCTGACCTATCTTAGACTCCTGACCACTAGCTTCAATAGCCAAGTCCAAACCTTGCGATATAAGCTGCTTTTTAGTCTCTAGGTCTGCTAAGTCCTGCTCCTGCTTCAAGGCTCTGTCATTAGCCTTTAAAGTAGCCTCCTCGTTAGCGTAAAAAGCTTTTATAGCCTTCTTAGCCTCTTCCTTCTCTGTCTCATTTAATTTAAGGGTTTCTAGCTCCAATAAGTGAGCCTCTCTTTGTTGTGCTAACTTCTCTGAAGGGTCTTCAGCTTCAATGTTAAATTGTTTAGTAAAGTCATCAAAGATTTTCTTTCTTTTTTCGTTGTTTAGCTTAATCTGTGCGTCTCTCTGTGCATCGTAAATAGCATCAATAGTTTTGACCGCCTCAGCTCTTTCTGTAGCGTTCATTTTGACAGTCTTAAGGTCTTCTAAGTGACGCTCTCTTTTACGTTGTATTTTCTCTAGAGCTGTTGTGTCATCTGTGTCTTGTTCTAGTTTTTTAAGTTTAGCTAAGAACTCTTTTTTATCGTCTAGTTCTTTTTGCTCCTCTTCTGTTAATAGCTTCTTTTTTATTGGTGCTAAAACCTTGTTAGCCGCCTCTAGAGCTGCTACCTTTCTCTTTTCTTCTCTCTTCTCTTTACTTTTGTAGTACTCCTCTTCTAGTTTGTCTTGTGCTTTGTCAAACTCGTCTGCCTTCTCTTTAAACCTCTTAATATCAGCTAACCCCTTCTCTAGTCTTTCGTTCATTGCTACCCTGTCGGCTGCTAGTTGCTCTTTATCAATACCACCCCCAAGTAGAGGTACGTCTGCCAAAGCCTCCTTAGCTTGTAGAGCGAAGTCTGCCAAATTAGTAGCCATTTGTTTAAACCAACTCCAAGCTTGACCTAATCTCTGTTTAGAGCCGTCAATACCTAGCATCATATGTTCCCAAGATACAACCGTGAACTCTACCTGTTCTTTTATGAAACCTATAGCGTTTGTAGCAAATTGTACTACAGCCCTAGATACCTTGTTTATGCCGCTTGTGCCATCTTCTAGAGATAAAATAAAGCCTTCCCAAGCACTCTTGAGTATAGTAACGTCTCCCGTTAAGTTGTTTAGTCTTTCGTCTGCTAACGTCTTTGCAGCTCCACTAGCATTGTTTAACTTCTCCTCTAGTATGTCTATAGCGTCCCCTGAGGTGGCTAACGTACTAAAAGTTTTACCCGCTACAACACCTACTAAATCAATAGCTGTGTTTAATGGGTCTGCGGATTCTTTAACCCTTTTAAAACCCTCTTCTAGTGTTAGTCCTTTTGCGTGTAGAGCTATAAAAGACTTAGACAATCCGTTACCACCCGTAGAGCCGTCTAGCATACTATTAGACAAGACACCTAATAAGGCTGTAGTTCTTTCTACAGATACACCTAATAACTTAGCTGTGGGAGCTACTAGCTTAAGTGAGTTATCCATTTTAGCAAAGTCTAGACCTGAAGTACTAGAAGCCTTAGCTAATACGTCTACAACCCTAGCTGTGTCTGCCGTTGTTAAACCAAAACCTCTAATTACACCCCCCGTAAATTCTGCTGCCGAGGCTAAGTCAACATCCAATGCCGCTGCAAGGTTTAGTACATCCCCTGTAGCATTGCTAATATCGTCTGTTTTAAAACCTAATTTTGCTAACTCTGTCTGTAGAGATACAACTTCTGAAGCTGTAAAAGCTGTTGTACTACCTAAAGCTTTAGCCTCTGAGCTTAATCTAGCTATATCTTCTGCCGATGCACCTGTGATAGCTTTAAGACCTGATAAAGCCTTCTCGTATCTAGCTGAGGTACTTATAATAGTTCCAAGACCTGCTACTACAGCACCTAGGGCTACTACAAAGACACCTACACCACTAGAAATAAGTGCCATAGTCATAGCTTTTATACCTCCTGTAGCTAAGTTAGCTGAGGCTCCTACTCCTTTAAGTGAGCCTGATAGTCCCTTAGCGGCTACAGTACCCTTGTTTAAGTCTTTAGACGCATTACTAGTTACACTAATATGTACCTTTCTAGTCTCTTTAGCCATTATATTCTATTGTTAAATTTGTATCTTAAATATCTCTTAAATTCACTCCAATTTTCAGGGTATTTATATAGTCCCCTAGCTATGTCTATATTTCTAGAGCTATGCTTAGTATTGTTTAATAAGTACATCAAAGTTTCAATCATTGTAGTCTTTATTTAAAAACATCGTAGTGTTATTATAGTAGTATGTTAAAGTTATGTTAAAAACTTGTGTATGTCAATTATTTTGTCTATATTGAAAACTTCTTTGACTAAAAAAGTAACCTACCTAAGCAAAAGTCTCTACTAAGTCGCCACTACTACCTATAACGCTTCCTACCATAGATACTGCTACTGTAGAACTTGCTGCTATTAAGACGTTGGCTATCTCCCCTGAAGTAGCATCTAAGTAAGTAGCATAAACTGAGTCTGTAGTACTTTCATTCTCTAAGTTTCTAGAGTCTGTATTAAATTGCTCTAGCTGAGAGTTACCCACTAAGGTTAAATCTAATTTAGTTACTCCTGATAGGTAGTTAGTCTCTAGGGAGTTTATATTATAAAACTGATTACTTATTCTTAGGGTATCTGACAATTTAAGTAGTAATAACTGAGATTGTGGTATATGAGCTTTAAAATTTACTTTTCTTTTATCTTCGTCAAACATTAGAGCTGTAGTACCTCTATAAAAAGAGTTCCATAGTCCATTACCATTCATAGTAAACCCATAGCGATACTCTGAGAGCTCTTCTCCGAAATATAACCCTACGTCTCCATAGAAACCTACAGGGCTAGCCTGACCTCTTTGGTGTACATTAGACGGCATTGTATAAGCTGTACTCGAAGTCATAGTTATGTTACCGTAAAAAGCTATTTGTGATATACTCCCCGTTGTTGTATCAGGTGTACATATATAAGTAAACATAGGTTTAATAGATTGCTCAGTACCTCCTACGTCACTAAATAAGGCATAGCATACTCTGAAGTCACTACCATCATCTAAGTCATCTAGAGGCTCTAAAGGTGTTCTTTGGTTATTCACTTTTAAGTCATAGGTTGCCCCTGATAGTTTAACCCCTTCTTTACCTGTTAAATCGTACTTAATCTCTCCATAGTTACGCCCATTCACAGCTTTATACCCTGCCTCTAAGGCTAGGCTAGGCTCTTCAAAGTGCATTAATAAACTAGAGTAAAGATTAGGTCTATTAACATCGTAACCGCTAACATCTACGTACTTAGTAAAGTCTTTTACTTCTCCTTCACTCATAAAGTGGTCATAGTGTTTAGTAGATATACTTAAGTCAGCGTCTACCTCAGCTATTATGTTAAACATCTTAAAAATAGAGCTTAAAAACTCCATAACACTCATATCGGGTATATTCTTTTGAGCGCTGTATGTTCCTATAGTACCTATAACCGCCTGTGAGGTCATAACTCTTAGTGACTTATATACCCACGCCTTAAAGTTTATAGTTCCTGCTGTGGTGTACTCTTTATCGTGTTGCTCTATGTTAACCGTAACGTCCACTGTGTTACCCAAACTGTCATCGGTTTCAGCCTCCACTTGAAATATAGTATCAGTACCGTCTCCATAAAGAATAACAGCATCTGTAAAGTCTCCTGAAACGCTTACCTCCCTTACTACGTTACCACCCATTTTGAGCTTTACTGTAGCGTTACCTGTAAATGTACCCTTTATTTTTACGTGATACTTCCTATCCTGTCCTAGTGTGTTGGTTTCATCTGTAGCACTATATACAAAACCATTAGTCACAGGCGTAAAGTCTGCGTTTGCTGTTCCTGTATAAGCATATCCCGTTGCTAAGGCACTTAAGAGCTCCCCTGAGCGTTCTTTATCTGTTTGGTGTAGCCAAAGGTATAAGTCTCTAATATAGTCCGCCTCAAGAGCTCCTGTGAAGTTAAACCCGTATTTAGTTTCTATTTTATCTAGAATAGCACCTACTGACAATGCACCTACCAAGTCCTGCTCTCTTATTCCATAGTCATCTGAAGGCGTAGCTGTAGAGTAAGCTATATTCTTTGCGTTCTCTATGCCTAAACTAGAAGTACCACTATCTGCTAAGTATCTCTCTTTACGACTAGCCAAAGGAAACATTAAGTCTCTCTTAGTTGTGTTTTGTACCTCAGCCACGAAATTAAAGCTGTTGTTGTCTAAGCTAGTAAAGTCTAATTCATTGATTTTATCCTTACCAATTTGTCTAGATAGCTCAGATAATTTACCTATAAAAGTTACCTTGTAGTGTACTGCCATACCATTAACGATACGTGCACCATCTACTCTAATATTACCTACTTTATACGTACTATTGTTCATTAGTATTTTAGCAGGAATAAGCTCTCTAGAATCTACACTATTTTGTATGTCTATATTGTAGTAGTGTTTAAATACTTTGTTATTCTGCTTACTAGCAGGTAAGGTAAAGCTCCTAGAGAAATCTGTAAATAGTTTCTTAGGGTCATTCATATCCTTAACTACTGACTTAATAGATATACCTTCGTCTGCAAACATATCTAGTAACTCTAAGCCGTCTCCTACTACTATCTTAATTGGTACGTTCATTATCTGATTGTGTTTATATAGTCCCTAGCTACTTCTAGTGTAAATGTGTATTGTATTAACTTGTCGTTTAAGTGATTCTTTTTAGCTATCTTTTTGTCTGTTATAGTTACAGGAATTAAGCCACTTGAAATGTGAGCTATTGAAGCCCATACATACTCGCTTAATATAAGCTCCTCTAACTGCTCTACATAGTACTCGTTAATGTAGTCAGTATTAATAGTAAAAGACTGCTTAGACGCCTTTACAATCTTCCTAGAGGCGTGTTCTACATTAGTAGTACTTAATGAGCCGTAATTAACTACGTTTCTCTTAAATGACTCTGAAGTAGATGTGATATCTTCTGTATGTTTTAGAGTGAAAGCAAATGAGTTCTTAGCTCCGTATTTGTTAACGTAATTTAACATAACAGGACGCTGTAAACTTGCATTATAGTATAATGGTCTAGAGTAAGTTAGTGAATCTTCAGGTAAAGGCGTGTTGTACTTATTACAATCAAATAAATCGTGGTATAGTGTAGCTGTCTCCCCGTCTAAGTCAAAGTCTACACTCACAGTATCTTCTGTAAGTAATAACGTCTGTATTATAGAGTTTGAGCTACCCACTAAGACAGGTGTATAGGCATACGATGTCGAAGTTCCATCTGCATAGTTTTCAGTCACATTCCAATCAGTATAGTTAGTTGCATTAGTCATTACCTGACACATTGACGTTTCGCCTGCAGCCCCTGTCAGTCTATAGTTGCCATACATATCTTTAGGCAGCATTACAAAGCTATCTGTGAATGAGTCTTTATCGGTCTGTGCACCCTCAGTATGGATAGTGTAGCCTTCTGTAGCTAAGTAAGTCTCTATAGTAGATGCCGCTAACGTAAAGTCTATAACTTCAGTCTCTACCCAAACCGTGTTTAAGGCATAAATAGAGTCTCCTTGAACGATATAGTCTTTTACTAGCTCAGATATTTCAAATACGGCTTTCCCACTTATTTTGTCTGCCTCCTTCTCTAAGGTGTACGTAGCGTCTGTAGGTCTGCTAGTAGTTGCTCCCCTCCACACTCTTAAATTGAGTTGTACTATAGGCTCTGAGGTTGTTTTCTCCACATAAAAAGGGCTTCTCACGTTAATTTGTCTGTATGCCATTATTTTCGTATTTGTTTAGCTTTTTGAGCTGCTTTTAATTGTTTTTCTATTTTATTAGCAAAGTTAGTTGCTATGTCGTCTGCTATTGCTTTGTGGTATGCACTCCACATACTTTTGTTACGCTTCTGTAAAGGCTTAGTAAAGAAGTGAGAGGCTTTAATACCCTTCTCATATATTGACCTAGCAATTAAGAAGGCTAGCTTTTCAGATATACCCTTCTTTTTACACCACGTTCTTATAGCACCTACAGGTACACTCTTTTTACCGCCTCTAAACTTATTCTTAGAGTTTCTATTCTCTATATAATTACTCTTTGAGCCTCTTACACCTTCATCTAAAAACTTACCATAGTTAGCCATTTCAAATGTTAAACTCGGCATAGCTGAGCCTCCTGTAAATCTACCCTTAATACTTCTATTCATCTTAGCGGTTACATAGCCCTTTATAGAGCCGTGTAGCTTACCTGTAGACTTATGTGAGGATTTCTTACCTCTAACCATTCTACCCTTCGTTAAATTAGCCTTAGATTGACTAACTACATAACGCTTGTAAGCCTCCATAACTTTACGGGCTTTAGGATAGGTACTTGTATTTTTAAGGTCTAAGTTTAGCAAAGGTCTAAAGTGTTTTTAATAGCTACTGTAAAGTCTACACCTACACCGGCTAATTTGTCTTCAAAACGCTCTGAAAAGAACTCTATTGATACATCGTCCTCTTCTAGTTGAAAGCCCTGCTCATATAAGTCCCCTCTCATTAATTCTTGTATAGTTTTAGTAGCTGCAGCAAACATAGAATTTAACACAAAGTGCTCATTATCATTACCATAGAATTGGTCTGTCTGTTCCTGCTTCTGTTCGTCTACAATGTCTAGAAATAGTATGCTCATATCTACATAAGCTACACCTTCTCCTATCCTAGCTGAGGTCATTCCAACGTGTGCTAAAGGGAATATGTTTTTCTTAAGTAAGTCAACCTCAAATAAGTCCCCAAAGGTTACCTGATTAACTAAAGCGTTATTCTCTAGCTCTGTCTTAATTGCGTCTGTTAATTTAAAGATGTTATTCATAGTTATCTATTTCTTCTGTGTTGTGCTCTTTCGATTTCTGCCTTCTCTTTGTCAAACTCTAAAAAGAGTAATGCCTCTAAGTGATTTAATTCAGTTACTTGTTTATACTTTGTAGCATCGCCTCCGCATAAAGCGTAGAGAGAGTTAAACCACCCGTACTTCTTTGCGAATTGAGCTTCTCTAGAATAGTCATCGCCGCTGCCTTCTCCTGACTCGAAAAGTCCTGCGAAGCCTTTAGTAACTCGTTCGCGATATTGTAAAAAAAAACAATAGCCGCTGAGATTATGCCTACAGGTGCTTGCTTCATTATGTGGTGTGCTTCTGTGCTAGCCTCATATCCTTCTATAGTGTATAGCTCCCCAACCTCCTTAACAATAGGTCTAAACATAACAGACGCTGCCTTGTGAAAGTCTTTGTCTTTAGATAGCCCCTCTTCTAGGTCAATAAACTCCCCTAGAGATATAGCTTGTAAGTCAGGTATAAAACCGTATTTAACGCCGTCTAACTCAAACTTATTAGTAAAGGGTACATTCTGTTGTAATACCTCTAAAACCTCGTTAGAAATGCTCTCAGCATCACTTAGGCGCATCTTAGACACTAATGCTATGTCTACACCGCAAAATATCTCTATTGTCTTAAACATAAAGAACTCTTTATCTTGCTCTTCTGTATTAATCAAAGCAAACTTTTGGTATTGCTCTAGTGTTATGTCATTTATATGTGTAGGGACTTGTATCTTCATATTATAGCTTTATTTAAAAACATTGTATAACAAAAAAGGGCATCACAATTAAGTGACACCCCCCAAAACAAAACAAACATTTTAATCTCTTATAATCTCTCTATCTACTATAGCCTCATAGAGTACCTCTAATAGACAGCTATCTCCTAAATGCTCTGAGTTATCTACTATGTGCTCTAAGTCTCTTAAAGCGTGCATATAGCCCCTTAGGTAGTCTTCTCGTGTCTTCTCCATCTTTCTGTTATTATATAGTGTGTCTAGTGCGCTCATATTAGTCTATTATTAAGTTACTTTTCCAATTAGTATTGTTACGCTTGTATTTAAGTATCTCAAATGTAGCGTTTTGTATCTCTTCTCTAGTTAGGTCGTTTCTTTTAAGTAAGCTAAGGAATTTAGCTCTGATTTGTTTTTCTGTCATAGTTTAGGTTTTTATTTATTAATCTCTCTTTCTGTGAGTAAGTAAGCCATCTTCGTTGTATACATCGTGATTCCATTTTATAAACCACTTAACTACATCGTCTCTGACTAATTTGTTATCTTCCACACCCATTGTTTCGCAATAGTCTTTTAAAGCGTTATCTTTGGCTTCTTCAGTTAGTTCTAAGTATCTCATTTTATTTAATTTATGGGGAGTATTACCTCCCCGTTAGTTTTATGCAGGTATTAAGCTGCTTGAATCTTTAGAGTAGACAAAACTCTCAGAGAAATGACCTCTATTACATTTGATAGTAACAATGTTACTGTTTTCTAGAGCTAAATACTTAGCGTATTCTAGAGCTAATTCCCAAGAGTTAGATTGTCTTGAGTCACTTCCTTTATCTGAAATAGTATACTTATAAGTCATAGTGTAAAATTTAATGTAGTACTTCGTTGTATCTACACTACAAAGATACAAACCTTTTTGACTTAAAAAAAACTTTTTTGCATTTATTTTCAAAAAAAAAGCACCTACGTTAGTAAGTGCCTTAATCTCAAGGGTTTAATTAATAATCATAATCGCAATCATATTCTATACATACCCACTCTGTAGAGCCATCGCTATACGTATAGGTGTAACAATCTTCACAAGGGGCGGGCTCACAAGATATCATAAAGGTAATCCCTAAAGCTATTACGCATATTACTACTAGTCTTAGTATTACTGATAATGCTCTTTCTTCTCTTCCTATTTCATTCATAATTTTAATGTTTATTAGTTAAAAATCTCTCTAAGCCTGCTAGGGCTCTCCAAGCTACTTTAGCTAGGTGTAATTGTCCGTCTTCGTCTAACGGGTTAATACTATGGTCTATTAGGTGTCTAGTCAAAGCGTCTAGCTCATCTTTTGACTTCTCCATATCCCAATGTAAGGGGGTGTTGGGGTGGTGTTGGTCATTACCTGCTTGTGAGCACTTAGAAACTTCTTTGAGTGCGTTAGGGAAGTACTTTAATACTCCACTAAAAACAGGTGTTGCTTTGCGTTCTTTTGCTGTGTCTTGATTACCGAAAGGCGGATTGTCTGCCATCTCAGTAATATCACTTGATACACTTTGGTAAAACCTCGAGCAGCTCCCGAGGTTATCACCGTTACACGTGCAATTCAAACACTGCATTATAAAACCATTAATTCATTTATAGCTGTCTTACCTCCTAAGACTACAGCGCAACCAATAGCGGGCTTCTTACCCACCTTCATATAAGCCATTGCGTAACTCTTAGCATCAATACCGCAACCAACTTGGCAACCAAATACTCTAGAGTTAGCTCCTACAAAATACTCAGTGTAAGCCTGTGTATGTAAGTGACCTTGTACCGTGCTACGCATATCTGCCCTAGCTTTTGTCTTAGCCGTTCCTGCTTCTCCGTGGATATACAAAACGTCATCAATTTCTACTGAAGTTACGAACTTCCAATTTGGAGTATTAAGTACTTCTGAGTATTCTTTTACCCATTGCTTAGGTACTCCACCTGATTGAGCCTTACGAATAATAATTCTATCGTGGTTACCTACAGTAACGTGAGCGTCAGGGAATCTGTGATACCATCTCTCTAGTCTCTTAACCGCTAACTCTAGCTCTTGACCTCCACCCATACCATTCGCGTCTGTCTCGTGGTAACTACTATAATGATTATCTATTACGTCTCCAATGAAAACAACTTGGTTACAGTTGTATCTCTCATATACTTCTACGCAATGGTCAAAGTAACTCTCTAGGTCAAAGGGTGCGTGTAAGTCTCCTACTACTAACACTCTAGACTCTTTGTTATTAAAGAAGTTAAAGTTTGCTAATTTAGCTCCTTGTAGTCTTGGTCTAACGTCTTTTTTATTTTTATTTGCCATAATTTATCTTGGGTTTTTTAGATTTTTCTATTTCTTTTGCTTCAATAATGTTTGCCACGTGGAGCAGCTCAGAGGCTAACCTCTTATACTGCTCGGGCTCTTCTTCGTCTTTACCTACGCTATGCAACCATTGTAGCTTTGTAGCTAGTTGGTCAGCTAAATTAGTCAGCGTGGCTATATTCATTTTTCTTAGCTTATTGCTCGTTAGCTCTGTCATAGATTTTGTTTAATTCGTTAATCATTCCTAAAATACAAGGGCTACAGTTAGATACTTTGCGTTTAGACTTAAAAACGTGGTTATAAATCTCTACAAGTCTCTTTTGCTGTTTTGAGCTTACACTACTAGGTCTCTTAGGCTCAAAGAACGCTTTTAGGTAGTCAAATTGGTCTGTAAGTAAGTCGTTTAACTTTCTATTAGGGAATAAGTCGTTTAACTTCTCAGCTCGTGCACTACAGCCACAGTCATCGACTAAAGCCTCTACTACTGATTTAATACCTGTAACCTCTGTAAAAGTCGTTACAATGTCTCCTAGTCCTTCTTTACCTGCTTCTCCTAGAATGTCTAAGACTACAGCTTTTTTAATTCTAAGCTTCTGAGCTATCTTACCTGCTTTGAAACCTTCCGAATGTAATTCAAATACTCTTTCGTTAATATCCATTTTTTAAGGGTTTAATTATTAATATTGCGAATATATGTAAAACAATTCACATACACAAGCTTTTTGTTACTTATTTTTAGTTGACGTTATAAAAGTTCTTGGAACTAATTACGGTTGCTAACATCGGTTAAAGTTAATTGTTCGCTTTGTTTCTTTTTTATAAAGTGTTTTACAAATGCTTTCTGTATATCTAAATCACATTGTTTTTTAAATAAATCTTTTTGCATTTCTTCTAATTGTTCTAAACTTATTTTATCCATTTTTATTATTTTTAAAGTTTATATTAGGTCATAATCTCCATTCACAAAGTCTTGGTAATCTTCAAATAGCTTCTCGGCTATAATCATTTTAGACCGCTTAATACTTAGGTAAATAGTTCTTATTCCTATCTTACTTTCTTCTGCTATAGTTCTAAAACTTTTACCACTTGTTAGGTAAGTCTTAAATAGTTCGTAATCAAACCATTTTGCCTCCTCTTTTAGTATTTGGTACATTTTAGTTTCTAAAGCTTCTACTCCTAATTTCTCTTGGTCTAGTCCTGTGTCAACGAAGTTATACGTCTCTTCAAAATCGTATTGACTACCTAGGTAATTGTATTTTAGATTGCTTTTTTTCTTAATAGCGTTTACTATTATAGAGCGTAAGCAAAAGAACATATATCCTTTAGATACTTTGCCTTTGGTGTTTACTACTTTGTCAAAGAGGTCATCATATCTCGCAAGCCTTAAGTAGGCTTCTTGTACGAAATCTTCTGCGTAATTAAATACTTCATTATTATTACCTGCTATAGCCTTTGCCATTTTGATATATTCAGCGTGGTGTACGGCTAGCATTTCTAGAGCTTGGTTTTTATTATTCATATTAAAAAGCTAGTTTAGGGTTAATATTAGGTACTTTCATTGTGGCTACTTTGCTGTGGTCTATAACATCTTTACCTGCTACTGTAAAGGCTACGTTACCCGCCTGCATTCGTAAACTTATAGGTGTATCCATACCCGTTGGTCGTCCACCCGTCTCAGTCTCTTTTACCTTTACTACGTGAATATCTGAAACCATCCACCTAGTAGGGTGTTGAGTGTATCTGTGAATACTTATAACGTCATCTGCTCTGTTACCCCACTTACCACCGCCTTCAGTGTCTGCCATTCCACAAGGTTGTGGCAATCCTTCGAACTCGTGCCCGCTAGGGTGTTTACGTCTTAGAGCTTCTGTTACTGCGTGAGCATTAAGCCAAAGTGTTACGTTGTTTTCTTTACAGAACAAACGCATCTCTGAGGCTATTTGATAATCGTATTCGTGACCACCTACTGAGCGTAACAATGCAGGGTCTTTTATTAGAGAGTTATAAGGGTCTACTAGTAAACCGTCGTAATGCCAAACATCGAGTATCTGCTTTGCCTCTGTCATCAGAGTACGTGCGCTATATAGTTTGTCGACTGCCATTATCTTAAAGTGGTCATTTATCCACTCCATCTCCGTCTCTATTTGTGCGTCAGGTATTTTCTGTATTGGTGTACCTGTCTTAAATTCTAGTATTTTTCTAGCTATGCTGTAATCACTATTCTCTGAGCTAAATATAAGCCACTTTAAATCGTGTTTAAGAGCGTAAGCTACCATTAAATATAAGACTACCGTTGTTTTACCTGTGTTCGCGTGACCTACGCAAATATTAAAAGCACCTTTTTTGTATCTTAGAAATTCGTCAACCTCTTCAATGCCAAGACCTTTACCCTGCTCAATCCTATCATACTTCACATCGTAAAGCTTCTCTTTAATCTTAGAAATATCTGTTATCATAGTTGTTATTAGGTGTTAATGTTAATTAAAAAGGGGCACTTCTTTTAGCACCCCTTATGTTATCTCTCAGTATTTAGAACGGTAAATCAGGTGTCTCTCTACCTGCAGTTGATTGCTCACTTGCTTGTGTGCCTTGCTCTACTCTGTCGGCTGCTGCTATCTGTCCGTCTGTCCAAACTACTTTACCATTACCTACATAAGCCTTAGCCTCCTTAGCCTCTCTTTGCTCTTTAGTCTGCTCCATAGCAGCTGAGGCGTTTTGACCGTAGGTGTTGGTTTCGTCATTAACAAATACTGTGATGTTAGCCCACCCTTTGTCGTTGAAAGTAATCTTGTCTCTGTTTAATCCTAATGAAATGATTGTACTCATAATTTTTGTGCCTCTCTTAAAGGCTTTTATTTTTGGGTTTAATTGTGGCAATATTGCCTGTGCAAACATACAACTTTTATTTAATATATGCAAGCTTTTTGTTACTTATTTTTAGTTATATTTATTAATGATTCCTTTACTTTATCACTTAACGTGTACTTAGCCTCTATTTGTGCTAGTGTAACTTTGCCGTCTTTTACAGCTTGTAACGCTTTTAGATAACTCTCACTAGTCATTGCTAGGCTAGGCTTTGCTACAGCCTTTGCAGGTGCTTTACCGTGCGTGTTGGTTGCGTCTGCGTCTTTAGTGTCATCTAATAAGAATAAACCTCCTAGAGCGTATTTACGTGCGTAAGAACTAGATGCTCCTGAAGCCTGTGCTTTATCCATTCCTTTACGGTTTAAATCTAGACCTGCCTGAGCTTTTACATTAAAGCTTTTTTCTCCGTCTGTTATAGAAGCTGTAGACTCTACAAATAGAGCGCCACCTACTTCAATTACTTCGTCAGATATACTAAGAAATAAACCATACTTAAAGCATATCGGTTTAGCAGCCTCAAAAATATCTTCTGCGTTTCTGTAGCTATACTTACCGAAAGAGTTATATTGGCTCTTAGGTGCTTTTAGCTCATTTTGTACTTTTACTAATTGTTCAATCATATTTATTATATTAAGGTTTAATTATTTATGCAAATATACGTAAAATTTATATACTATGCAAGTTTTTATCGTGTTAATTTATAAACTATTTCAAAGTCTCCTGTAAGTAACGTAAGTGTTAAGTTTCCGTCTGCGTCTTCTACATAAGGATACTCAATTAATACTATGCCCGTATTTGTTGGCTGACCTATATATAAGGTTGTGTCATCAAATGTAAATGGCAAAGTTTGACCTTGTGCGCTTTCGTCACAGCTCTCTACTCTCTTTACAAATACCGAAGTAGCTGTAAAGCTCCAAGTGGTATCACAGGTATCTGAAAGCTCCCCGTTAATAAACGTCTCACTATTTAGGTACTCCCCTGTAAAGGATTGTTGAAAGTTAAAGTTTACTTCTTGTGTCTCTGTCATCTCTTCTTTAGAACAGCTCATTAATGTTAATACGGCTGCTAATGTAATTAATACTTTTTTCATAATTTTTAGTTTTAAGGGTTTAATTTATAATTAGTTTTTAGAATCCACCAAATGTAATAGTGGGGTTAGTGAAAAATACTGTGTACAATACACATATAGAAGCAGGTAGTGTTACTGTGGCTACAAATATAAGACCTCCTTTAGTGATTGCGTCTTGATGTTTATACTTTCTTACTGCTAGTTTTGAATTTACTTTTAATTTTCTCATAATGATTTGTTTTTATTATTAATATTTATTTTTTGTAAAGATACAAACTCTTTTTAGTTTATACAAGGTTTTTTTAATTTATTTTTGACTTATTTTTTACTCCTTTGATTATCACAGAGTTACACTTTAAACATATTAATTCTCCTGTCTGTCTATACCATACTGTAGCACTTCTTTTATGCTTTTGGCATTTGTCTTTAGGTTTAATCATTGAACGTGATTCTATGGTTAATATAGTGTAATACCTGTAGCTCCTTTTCTTGGCTATCAATCATATTACAGATAGTTTCTTGTGGTACTCCGTAATCTATTATACCGTCTTGAGCCATTCTATACTCCTGTAGCTTTTTAGTAGCGTAAAAGATTTTTGCTTCTAGCTTATTATTAGCTCTGTCTATTAATTGGTTTTTAGTTAGTTTCATATTATTAAGCTTCTAGTGTTAATTCTAGTCTGTATATTTCATTTTTAATTAATGAGCTAACCTGTCTAGAGATTGCTGTTGTTTTCAATTGGTCTTTTAGTATTGTAATCATTTTAATTGTGTTCATAATGTTTTGTTGTGATGAAAAAAGAATTAATTGGTATCTTAAAAGAAACTTGGCTGAAAAATTATCCCCCAACTCTATACGTCTTTTGTTTCAAACAAAGGGCAATGGACATGTTGGCGAGGATTATTTTTTAAACAATAAAGAGAATATCTGTGTTGTATGTTGCGGCACTGAAGATTTGACTCGACATCATGTAGTCCCTCTGTGTTATCGCAAGCATTTTCCAGACATTTATAAAAATAGGTTTTGTTATGATATTTTTCTATTGTGTATTAAGTGTCATAATAAATACGAGAAAGTTGCTTTGAATCTTAAAAAAGAAATATCAAAGGAATAT
>ENA-OSIY01000975-OSIY01000975.1-marine-metagenome-genome-assembly--contig:-NODE-975-length-15647-cov-6.199550_pt1 | contig 15647 bp, 9 predicted proteins | sample MGYA00237884_ERZ534233 | MGnify/ENA primary metagenome ERZ534233 (study PRJEB26412, sample SAMN06343840) | marine metagenome | isolation source: estuarine water | place: USA: Columbia River Estuary... | reverse complement strand
TACTTTTACTCCTGATTATAATATATTTGGTCAGTTTGCAGTAGAAGATGCTTTCCGTGAAGTCTTAATTGACGAGTTTGATATTGATGAGATGTTTGCTGAATGCTCTGGTAAATGGCGTAAAGCTTTAATCATTGGCCCAGTTGATATTGATGTATTTAAGCAATGTTTTAGCCTAATGAATTATGAAGAGGCTATTTATTCTCAAGCTTATATGTCTTGGTTCAATCATTCATTAAAAAATATTCAATTTGATGAAGCTGTACTGGTAAGAAGATTAAGAGAAACTGCTTACCTTAATGGAGGATTGCAAATTTGCTATAAAAATGAAAATACTGGAACCAAAGAAGATTTTTTCTTTGAAGGAGGAATTTCTGATTATGTTGCATATTTAGCTTCTTCAAGAACTGGTGTTTTCCCAGCAAAACCTTTCTTCTTTGACAATAAATCAGGAAAAATCAATGTTCAGATTGCTTTCCAGTATGGAGAAGAAGATGATGAATCAATTTATGCTTATGCAAATAATATTTACACAGCTGATGGCGGAACGCATTTAAGTGGATTCAAAACTTCCATAACCAGAATTGTAAATCAATTTGCAAGATCTTCTAACGTATTGAAAGAGAAAGATCCGAATCTTTCAGGAGAAGACATTCGTGAAGGTATTGTTGCTATTATTTCTGTTCGTCTTCCTCAGCCTCAATTCGAAGGTCAGACTAAGGGTAAGCTTGGTTCTCAAGAAGTTGAAGGAGTTGTTAATAGGCTTTTTTCGGAAGCAATTACAGAATATTTTGAAAAGAACCCAACAATTGTAAAAACAATTGCTGAAAAAGCTTTTAGAGCAGCAAAAGCAAGAGCAGCAGCGAAAAGAGCTTCTGAATCTATTAAGCGTCAAGGTTTTCTTGGTCGCTCTGGATCATTGCCTGGAAAACTATCTGATTGTAATTCAGAAGATTCTGCATCCACTGAACTTTACATTGTGGAAGGTGATTCTGCTGCTGGGTCTTGTAAGGGTGGTAGAGATCCTGAATATCAAGCTGTAATGCCTATTCGTGGAAAGATCATCAATCCTGAAAAGAATGACTATGCTAAGTTGATGCTAAACGAAGAAGTGATAGCTATTATTTCTGCTGTTGGTACTGGCATACGAGATGATTTTAATCTTAAGGATTTAAGATATGGAAAAATCATTATTATGACAGATGCTGATGATGATGGCGCTCATATTGCTACACTTTTGATGACATTTTTCTATAGATTCATGCGTCCTTTGATTACTGAAGGTCATCTTTTTATTGCAAAACCACCTCTTTATCGAGTAAACGTCAAAAATGAAAAGTTTTATATTCACACAAATGAAGAGCTTGAATCTTATCGTAGAAAATACGGTGATAAAATAGATGTAACTAGATTCAAAGGCTTAGGAGAAATGGATGCTGACGAACTTGGCACCACTACAATGGAAATTGGATCAAGGCAAGTAATAAAAGTCACTGTTGAAAACTGTGACGAAGCATCAAGAATATTGAATGTTTTAATGGGAAGTAATGTTGCTCCTCGAAAAGAGCATATTGTTAATAAATCTGTAACAAGAGTGGTGGAAAATTAATGGCTAGAAAACCAAAAATAGAAGATGTTGTTGAAAAAAATAACATACAAGATTTTATTATCGAAAAAGAATTTATTGAGCTTTTAGATGAAAGATTTACTAATTATGCTTTTGCTGTTATGGAAGACAGAGCTCTTCCTGATGCAAGAGATGGATTAAAGCCTTCTCAGCGCAGAACTATGGTTGCTATGGATGACCTTTCATTGAAGGCTTCAGGCAAAACAAAGAAATGCGCTAAGATTTGTGGTGATGTTTCTGGTAACTACCACCCACACGGAGAAGCTGTTGTTTATCCTACTCTTGTGCGTATGGCTCAAGATTGGTCTTTACGTTACCCTTTGATCACTCCACAAGGTAATTTTGGCTCACCAGCGCCAGAAGATAAACCGGCTGCAATGCGCTACACAGAAGCTAAGTTTTCTGTGTTTGGCGACCAGATGGTTTCAGAACTGACTAATCAAGTAGTAGATTATATTTCAAACTACAATGATGAATTGATGGAGCCTACGGTCCTACCATCTCTACTTCCTAATCTTATAATTAATGGTTGTAGTGGAATTGCTGTTGGTTGGGCCACTAATATGGCTCCTCACAACTTACGTGAGACTGCCAATCTAATAGATGCTTATATCAAAAATCCTGATTTAACCATTGAAGAGTTGATGGAAATTATGCCTGGTCCTGATTTCCCTGTTCCCTGTAAAATCCTTGGCAATACAGGTGTTAAGAATTACTTTACAACTGGAAGAGGATCTATTCAACTCGAGGGATATCACACCATAGAATCTGAACGTACTGGTCAACAATATGTACGTGTAACAGCTTTACCTTACGGCGGTTCTGCAGAAGGCTTTTGCCGAGAAATTAAAGAACTTGTTGAAACAAAAAAGATTGAAGGGATCAAAAATCTCAAAAATCTTACAAATAAAAAGGGTATGGATGTAAGAATTTGGATTCATAAATCAGCAAATACCAATGTTGTCCTCAATCTAATTCTCAAGCATACATGTCTTAGAACAAACTTTTCTGTAAACTCAACAGTCCTTATGGAAGGTAAGAAAGTTGTTGAAAATGTTCCACTTATCAAATTAGTTGAAACATTTGTAAATCATAGAAAAGATGTCTTGACGAGAAAATTCAATGCAGAACTGGACAAGAATAATAGAAGACTCCATATCCTTGATGGGCTCATTGGCATTACCACTAAAATTGATGCGGTTATTAAACTCATCCGTGAAGCTGATGATAGGAATATGGCACAGCAAGAACTCATCTTACAAGGATTCGTAAAGTCTCCTGAGCAAGCTGACGCTGTTCTTAAGATTACTTTGGGTAATCTTACAAAACTCGATGTGAATTCAATGACAGATGAATTTGCTAAACTAACCAAAAGAAATGAATGGTTGGTAGAACAACTCTCATCAGATAAAAAGATGCTAAAGTTAATTTCTAAAGAACAATTAGATTTAGCAGAAAAACTCGGCGATGATAGAAGAAGTGAAATTGTTCCATCACAAGATGATTTCAATTATGAAGATCTTATCAATGAAGAACAAATTGTTGTTTCTTTGACCAAAGATGGATATATCAAGCGAGTACCATTAGATACATTCAAGTCTCAAGGCAAGGGTGGCAAGGGTGTAATTGCTGTTAAGGGTAGAGAAGAAGACGAAGCATCTGATATCTTTGTCGGTACCACTCATGACCTATTCTTATTCTTTACAAATCAAGGTAATTTGCTGAAGAAGAAGGGATATGAAATTCCTCTAGCTTCTCGAACAAGCAAGGGTACTCACACTGCTAATCTTCTTGCTTTAGCTCCTGAAGAAAAAGTAGCATCAACAATCACCTTAAAATCTTTAGATGTTGATGGATACTTCATCATGGCTACTAGAAATGGCTTGATCAAGAGAAGTGAAATCAGAGAATATGATACAAGCTTGAGAAAAAGAGGACTCAAAGCACTCACTCTTGTTGAATCTGATGAATTAGTGCACGTTGATAAAACTAATGGGCAAAAAGACATCCTTTTAGTAACAAAAAATGGATTTGCAGTGAGATATTCAGAAGATGTGGTTCGCTCTGTTGGTAGAACTGGACAAGGTGTTCGTTCTATGAATTTACAGGACGAAGATAATATTGTGTCCATGCTAGTTCTTGATAAAAATATTTCTTCAGAAATCCTTGTTATTACTGAACATGGTTTTGGTAAGAAAACTAATGCTGATGAATACAAGTCTCTTTCTGGTAGATATGCTAAAGGAAGCAAAACCATTAACATAGAAAAGAAATCAAGAAACGGATACATTGTATGTGCAGCTGTAGTAAGTGAAGGTAAAGACTTTTTAGTACTTACTCAAAAGGGCAAGATGGTTCGAATGTCCGTGGAAGATTTTAGATCAAAAGGCAAAACTACAATTGGAAATAAGATTGTAGGTTTGGACAATGATGACAAGGTTCAAACTCTTGTAGTTGTTGAAAATGATTTTTAAAGGAAAACTCTATATTTAAGAAGAATGACATTTTAAGTCATAAAAACTTAAATGATTAAAATTTTAGACTAAAAGGAATTAGATATGGGCAATTTTCTCTATGGACATGCTAGAAATATGTGGCTCAATGGTGCTATTGGCTGGACCAACACCACTTATAGTGCGAAATATAAGATTATGATGCTTAATGGTGGCTCAATCAACGCTGGGCAAGGCGCTCCTAGCATTGGTGCAACCTATGCATCTGTTGGCAATAGTAACTCTGGTTTTCCATATACTATTGGTATGGTTCCAGCACCTCACATATACCTTTCAACTGGTACAGGGTTTGGCGGTACAGCTAACCCAACATTCGGCTCTGGTATTGCAATCACTTCACAGATGTATAACCTCAGAATGTCTACTGGTGGCGCAACTGGTATTGGTGTATCTGGTGGTACAGCTTTAGCTGATAACATCTTCTGGAACAATGTTTCAGCTCCAGGTGCAGGTGTTTCAATGGCAGCATTTGTCATGTACTATGATGGAACAATCGAAGGTGTTGTAAGCCCGTTGATTGCTTACTTTGACACTGCTGTAAACCTTCCTATCGTACCTAACGGTGGTGATATCACAATTCAATGGGACACATCACTTGCTTCAGCTAATGGAAACGGTATATTCAGAATTTAGGGAGAACAGAATGAATATTGATGATTTTGAAACAATTGACTTAAATGCTTGTACTGATGCTGAATTAAATGATCTTCTTAATCAAGTTTCATTAAAAGTTGAATATTACAAGCATGGAGTTTCCGGAGCTATTGCAGAAGTTCTCAATCAAAGAGCATTTGCATCAAATATTGAAAAAGCAGCAGCAGCAATTGATCCTGCAGTTTTGGAATATCTTATGAAAAATAAACCAGCAGCTCAAAGCACTGAAGTGGCTGGTCTTGAAAGCCAAAGTGGATTTGGTTTCGATAACAAATAATTGAAATAATTCACAAAAAAGCCTAATAGAGTAAAAGCTATTAGGCTTTTTTGTGTTTAAGCTAGAACTTTATAGTATACAAATTTGAGTATAACCAATGCCTAGTATTACATCCAATCTAACAACCTTCACAAATTTCAAAGCTGGCAATATGAGTGTTGGCGCTGCTGCCAACTGGTATTGGACAACCCCTAGTAATGCTCAAACTGATGACAACAATTACACCAGATTTGAATGGCATGATCCAAATCAACTACCAACATTTGCCGTTGGACAATCTGATGTTTTAGACGCTAGACAAATTGTAACTACTGTTCCATCAGGAGCAACAATTGATGGCATTCAGGTTACTATCAGAGCTTTCAATTCTTTAAATGGTACGTTTGACATCAATGATACTGTTAATTTACTCAAAGGTGGTTCGATAGTAGCGCATCCTGCTACAGCTCCTACATATCTATGGTCATTGACTGAGACTGTGCAAACTTACGGTGGAGCTACAGATCTATGGGGAACTACATGGACTGACACTGATATAAATGGTTCTGGTTTTGGGGTGTCAACAATGCTTTATATCAGCTTGACATCAGGTGGAGAACCTCCTACTAACCCCTCAATTGCTACTGTTGATCAAGTATATGTAACAATTTACTACACAGGTGGATCAAGTGGTTCTGCAGCAACAATTCTTCCATCTTCATTTACTGTTATTGGTGGCCCAAGAAATATAACTGTCAAATCAGTTACTAACATCATAACGAGTAGTATCAGAAATCCAATATTACCTAGACCAACCGTAAAATCAGTTACTGGAATTCGTGTATCAGCATTAAGAACTTTTGATTTCACTAGTCCAAGAGTTGCATCAGCCGTTGGAATAAGATTGTCATCAATCAAGGCTTATGATGTAAATAATAGTAGAAATCTATTTTCAAACACAAATATACGTCCATCTGGCCTAACCACTTATCAACCGAATAATAACCATAGAATATTATCTTCAACAATTGTAAGTCCAAGTAATTTCACTAGAAACTTTATCTCATCACTTTCAATTCCAGCTTCAACAATAATTTATCCAAGCAGTTTCAATTCTGCATATTATTCAACTCAAAGAATTTTATCAAGCACTGTCATTTATCCACCTACTGTAAGAGAAATAAGATCTGTTTCTACTGCTAATATTTTGTCAGCAATTAATATAAATGCTTCTGGTATTAGCAATATTACAACAGTTAGCACATTTAGACTTACCAACAGATTTTATGACACATTTAAAACTGATGGCACAATCAATTTCGGTGACACTGCTGATTTAACATATAATGCAAGTCAAGGGAATTATAGCAGGACAACCACTGCGGGTAGTAAAGTTGTTGCTTATCAATGTATATTTGATAAAGGCGATGATTTTTATGTTCAAGGCTTAGTGAAAACTGATGATGGCTACACTACTTCAGGACTTTCAGGAATTGGTTTTGGTATACAGCCATCTAATAAAAATTATGGATACTTCGCTGTAGTTGATGTAAGAAATGGAACTGGCGGAAATACAACCCATTCACTGCAATTAAGAAAAGTAGATGCATCAGGAACAACAGTCTTAGCCTCTTATAATGCTACAGGACTTATCAAAGCAAATACTTGGTATAGAATTTACGCTTACTGGAATAACTCCACTGGAATAACAGTGTACTTTAATGAAAAAGAAGGTACACCGATTGGAGTTTCTTTAAACTCTACAGATTCAACTTTTACTTCTGGCCATGATGGATTCACATCATTTTCTAATTCATCATTTGATAACTTGACAAACATTCCTAGACAATATGTTGATATTACTGATGGTGGACTGAAACCATTTTACGGTCTAGGTTTTCCAATATTAACACAAGGACTCTCTATACAACCAAGTGGCTTGAGTATTGCTAGTATAAGCAGTCCAACAATTAGAACTGGAAATGCTAATATTAATCTTACTGGTACTAATTTTAACAGAATTGGTACTTTAAATATAAATGCTAGAAATAATATATTTCCAAGTAATTTTACAAATATATCTGCACTAACAGGAGTTTCCTTAAAGTCCGCTACAAATATTGTCCCTGCTAACTTCACACAACTTCAAATTGGAAGATTTAATATTTTATCTTCCACAACTATAAGACCATCTTCATTTACAAGAATTGTGTCTCCAAATGTAAATATAAGAAGTTTGATAAATATTCTTCCAGGAACTATTAATGCGGGTGCTATTGGCAATATTACGTTCAAGGCAATTACAAATATATTACCAACAGGGTTTAGAATCACTCAAGTAACAGGAGTTAGTTCTTTATTCATAGCTGGTGCAATTACTCCTCAAGGTTTACCGATCAGAAATCTTGGTGTCCCTACAGTAAAATCACTGATAAATATATTGCCTAATGGATTGTTATCTAATTTCCCAATCACTAATATTCTGATCAACAGACAAGAAAAAATAATTCCAAGTGGATTCAATAATTCAAGAATTGGGATTTTATCTTTAGTAATAAACACAAATATTAGACCAAGCGGATTTGCTTTACCAAGATTAGGAAATGTAAGTTTATCAATAGGTAATGCCAATATAAGACCAGCTGGATTGTATGAACCCTACTTTGGAAGTTTATTCATTGGCGGTGATAACAATGTCAAACCTATCGGAATAAATATTCGTAATTTTGGAAATGTTGAAATACGAACTGGGCCAAGAACTATATTCCCTTCATCTGTAAATTTAGTAAGTGTTTTAAGATTAAATTTACAAGTAAATACAAATATAATTCCAGCTTCTATAAGAACTTTAGGAGTGCTGAATACAACAGTAAATGCTAAAACTAATATATCTCCATCAGGAATAAAAGCACTTGATCTTATAAATCTATCATTAATTGGAAGAACTTTACTTACACCAACTGGAATTGTCAATTATCCAATAACTGGAACTATTAGAATTGCTGGAAATACAAACATAGTTCCTACAAACTTCACATCTATACAGTCTCCTATTGGAATTCAAATTAGATCAAGTACTATAATTAGACCTTATAGCATCAGTGAATTAACTAGAGTTCCAACAACTCTTAGACTCACTGGCAGTACACCTATCATACCAGCTGTGTTACCAATGCCAATCATTGGGAATCTTCACCGAATTCAATCATCAGTAGTGATCATTCCACAATCTGTTGTATTTAGAAGTTCAATGACCGGAATAAGCTTAAAAGGTAATATTTTACTAAATGTTGCAGCAATTCCAAATATTTCTAACTTTGGAAGCATAAGACTTACAAATAGATTCTATGACACATTTATAACTGATGGAACGATCAACTTTGGCGATACTGCAGATTTAACTTACAATACAGTTCCTGGTAATTACAGTAGATCAACCACAGCGGGTACAAAAGTCGTTGCTTATCAATGTATATTTGATAAAGGTAATGATTTCTATGTTCAAGGTTTGGTCAAGTCTGATGATGGATACACTACATCTTCATTAGCAGGTATTGGATTTGGTATTCAACCATCTAATAAAAATTATGGATATTTTGCTGTAATTGACGTTAGAAATGGCACTGGTGGTAATACAACTCACTCATTACAATTGAGAAGAGTGGATGCTTCAGGAACAACAGTTTTAGCGTCACACAATGCAACAGGGCTTATCAAAGCTAATACATGGTATAGAATTTATGCTTACTGGAACAACTCCACTGGTATATCAGTGTACTTTAATGAAAAAGAAGGTACACCAATTGGAATTGTTCTGACATCAACTGATACAACATTCACTTCTGGGTATGATGGATTTACATCTTTCTCTAATTCATCATTTGACAACTTAACAAACATTCCTAGACAATATGTTGATATCACTGATGGCGGAATTAAATCACCATATGGCATTGGTTTAGCAACATTTACTCAAGGGGCCTCATCAATAAGACCATCTTCTATTTCTCTTGACAAAATTGGCACTGTTACAGTTAAAAGCACAACTGCAATTATTCCAGGTTCACTTGAGAACTTAACCAAAATTGGCACAATTACATTCCTAAAAGGTGTATCAACAATATCACCTAATTCTATCTTCTTACCAAGAAATTTAGGATTTGTTGTTATTTTGGGCGGAGGTGGGATACAACCATCTGGATTACGTGCTCCTGATTTGGGAAATGTTACTATTCTTGCTGGAGCTAGAGTAATTAGCCCTTCAGGGATGAATCTTGCAAGACTTGGAAATATTATCATCAGGGCAAATGCTAATATTATTCCAAATTCTGTAAGACTTAATCGTTATGACATTGGAAGCATAACTATACAGTCAAGAACATCAATTAGACCATCTGGGTTGCCAAGTCTTGACATAGGCACTGTCACTCTTAGTAAAGGCGGGGTAAACATCTCTCCTGTAGGATTACCAGTACCAAGAACGGGCAATATAACAATATTGTCTTCTGCTGTTATTTATCCAAGTAACTTCACTAAGATAGTTCCTCCAACGGGAATAATTATCAAAGCTCTAGTAACTATAAGACCTTCTGGAATTAGAATTAGTCCTAATGTTGGAAATATTACTATCTTATCTAGTGCAATTATTCAACCAAGAAACTTCACAAATATTCAAGGTCCAAGAAATATTTCGATTGCTTCACTTGCTGTTATTCGTCCAGGAAGCATTGTATTAGGAAATATTTTAGGAAATATCACTATTCTTAAAGGACAAGGTTTAATTCGTCCTAGTTCTATCAATGTTGATTCAGGGTTGACAGGAATTAGAATTCTTGCATCGACATTAATTACACCTAATGGTATCAAGACATATGATGTTTCAGGAACAATTATAATAAAAATACTTACAGCTATCAGGCCTACAAGTATTGATTCTATAACCACCATTGGGCAAATAACCATACTTTCGTCAACAATTATTTATCCAAGGCAAATACCAAATGTTAATATTGGTAATATTAGAATGCTGGGCGGAACAAAAACAATTCAGCCAAGTTCAATTGATATCACCAAACCACCTGTTAATATAATTATCAATGCTTCAACAGTTATCAGACCAGGAAGTATTAGAGCATATGCTGGGCCGAATAATATCACTTTACTTACATTCAAAAATATTATTCCAGGTTCAATTGTTTTACCGCCAAATACTATTGGAACTGTAACAATAAAATCTGTTACTTCAATAAGACCAGGCAGTATCACAATTACAGATCCTGCATATGGCTCAATCACTATTAAATCTTCAATAGTTATTTATCCAGGTTCTGTAAGATTGAATCCTAATAATACTGGTGCAATAACAATTTTCAAACCTTCATTTATATTACCAGGATTGATAAATTTACCTAATCCTACATCAAATATTACAATTGGCAGTAGAACAATTATTTATCCAGGTTCAATAAGAGGATTTGAAGCATTTAGATTATTCCCGTATTTTGCTTACAATCCATTAGCTGGAATTCCAATTTTTATCTATGTATATGGATTGAATGAACCTACTACTCCATTCTTCTATAATGTTGGAAATGTAAGAATTGCAGCAGAAACTAAGATATCACCAGCTAGCATTCAAAATCCTGTCAAATATCAAATTGGCAGCATAGTTATCAAATCTATTACTACTATTTCACCTAATAGTATAAACAATTACCAGGTCACTAATTTGCATATGATTAGAATTGGTACAATTTTGATACGTCCAGCTTCTGTTGTAATAACTCCTACTACTGGTGCTGTAACTATCTTATCTGGTACTGCAATTCGCCCAAGTTCTATAACTTTGGGTGATACAAATGCTATTGGTCAAATTAGATTTACTGCTTCTACTAAAATACTACCGTCAGGATTAGAGATTTATGAAGTTCCACAAACTCACTTAATCAAACCTGGCCCTATTGTAATTTACCCTTACACTATAAGATACACAGATACGGTACCAAATGTTACTATTAGAGCCCTTAATACCATAATAGTAGGACCTATTCCAGAAACGCATAGAATAGGCAGTATAGTGGTCAAATCTGTAACTGCAATCATTCCAAAATCAATATATTATTTTAGAATTGGTAGACATAAAATTCTCATGTCTACAACTCCAGGTTCTATCTTCTCTTACTATGAATTAGTAGAATCTATTGAAGATGATATAGAAACAGTAGAATTTGAGGAAGTGTTGGAAGAATTTGATTCTAGCATTGAGTCTGACATACAATAAAAGGAATTTAATATGAAGCCAAAAGTAATACTTACTAATCAAACATTGAAAATTACATGCAAAGTTCGTGACATCAATGGAGATTTATCTGATCCTAGTCATATAAGATTTGTATATGTAGTGCCGAATGAAAGTCAATTAACATATGTTTATCCAGGATCTGCGGGGCCATCTGAAACAATAGGCACGGTTCCTGAAGGCATGGATAATAAACAAATAATTAAAGAAGCTGTTGGTATATATTATATATATGTTGAAGTGTATATGACAGGCAAGCACAAATATACTTGGGAAACTTACGGCAACAATACAGCTGCTTATAAAAGTTCATTCCAAGTAGAACAATCTAGGTGGAATGTATGAGTTTCCCAGGAATTCTAACTCGTGGTGAATTTGCAACTGGACTTATTGTTAGAAGTATCAGAATCAATGGATACTACATGTTAGTAGAATCTTTCGACATTCATCAACAGCAAGAATTTAAATCTGCCCATTATTTGCAAGCTGGTCCAGGATTATCAATCACTAATATTGGAGCTAAAAAATTCTCCGGTACTCTAAAATGTCCATTAAGATTGAACTATGCTGGAGAACTTGACAATGCTTTGATTGAATTATTAAATCATGCACAAAATCCAGTATCAACATTGACAATTGATACTAATCACATGTTGTCTCATTTTAAGTTGACCGCTGAATCTGAAGTTGCAGATGACAATAGATTAATTTCTATGGATTCTGTAATTGTTAAATCTTTGACTATATCTGTTGCTGATGGTGGACTTGCTTCTCTGGATGTTGATTTTGAAGGAATGGTAGATTCTAGAACTGACTATATTCCTGTTAGTCCAACTTTAAATATAGGTAGACCAATATCATGGGGAGATTGTTACATTTACAGACAAGAATCAGCAATGAGAACTGTCACTAAATTTACATTAAAAATCACTAATACAATTGAAACTCCAGTTTTTTTAATGCCAGGAAATCTTGCTTTTGCTTCTAGAGACGATCAAATTCAATTATTAGGTATTAGTGCTGTTTCATGGACAGGCAGTTTTGATGAGATTGTCAGAACTGGAGCTGATTTAAATACATTTATTCATGGTGGATATAAAGTTGAAGATTATCTTACAATAGAACTTGGACCAATAAAAGCTGAAGTGCCAGTAACTATGTATAAAAAAGCAACTATGCCTCTGGTAAGTAATTTACTCAAAAGATCTACTGAATGGGAAGCTATCATGGCACCAGAACTTCCTCTGTCTCCTAATGGCTTATTTACTATATCCTAAAGGACATAATCATCTTATAATCTAAATATTATAATTAGAGATTTCATATTTAAGGAACTGTAGTCATGCCTATTAACAATGACATTTTTGGCGTATATAAATCAGTAAGAGTTAGTGGACAACAAATCGTAGCTAAAAGTGTGAAACGTAATAGAAAAATGTCTACTAAAGTCACTAACTATTTGCAAGCAACACCAAAATCTAGAATTCTTGACATTGCTGGCACTGAAGATGATATTACTATTGAAGCTCCTATTCTTATAGGGGGTGGATCTGTAGTTGATGGAAGAAATTTTGTAAACGAAAAAGTAAAAGAAATCTTAAGAATTGATGGGAATGTTCCTACCCTTCCAGTTTTATCAAGTGCAAAATACACTATTGGTGAAAGTGGAGCTTCAGTTTCTCTTACATTAAAATCTGATGGAGATCCGAGAATTTCTTCAGGTTTTGCTATTACCACAGATGTCATTACTGAACTTGATCCATTAGGTGCGGGTGGTCCATCTCGTGAAGCTGTTTTTTATGATTTCAGAGCTCAACTAGGCTCAAGAAAATATTATATTATGTCAGCTGATATTTCTCTTGATGCAACCACTGAAGAAGCTTATTTCTTGAATCCTGGCACTTGGGATGGGACTGAAGAGAATTCCTATTTCAATATTGGCGGTGTTGGATTTACAGCTGGAAAACAATTTCCATTTATGGGTGTGTCTTCCATCACACTCTCTGGTGGTGGCAAAGCTGCAGTTATGCTTACTCCAGCTGGTGAAGCAGCTGGATTGGGACTTACAAGTGTTGACGTTACTTATCAGAAAGCTGGTGAAACTATATATTCTGGTAAGGTTACAAACGATACATTTCTTTTAGAAATTGCCACTCCAGGTGTTGGTACTGGATGGACTTCTTTGTTTCAGAATTTAGATTTATCAAGAGCTGTTATTGACACTGCTAACTTTAGTGTTTCTACTGGAATTATGACAATGGACTTTAACTTCAAGTGTTGGATTAGTGGAATTTAGTCTTCATCGTCATCATCGTCGTCATCTTCATAATCTAAAATATAGTTTTCATAATCCCAATCATCAACCTCATCCATATCATCCCAAACTTTTTTAACAATAAATAATGGACATTCTGTGATGATTGAAAGAATTATTCCATCTACTAAAGATGTCACTGTAAATGCTCTGTTGAAATTTTTATCACAAAGTTTCAATGTGGTGTAAATAACATCTCCCACTTTAGATTCAATTACCACATGCTCTAAGCTTGTAGAATTCATCTTCATAAAATTCAAATATAATTGATGAATAATTTGAATGTGTGAATTTTTATGCAAGCCTTTATAAACAAAAGATAGCATGCTAGCTTCAAAAGAATTAAGCTCAATTAAACTTTGCTTATCTTCTGAATCTAAAATCAAATAAACCCTTTGATCTGGGTTAATAATGATATGATCCACTGAAATTTTTATTAATTCATAATTATCTTTAGAATTAATTTTGTCAGCGGAAATTACAATTTTTTCTTCTTTCAATGTTCACATCCATTTTCTGTGCATGTTTTGCAACTACCACAGAGTTTATTATTAATATAATAGGACATGGAAATTAATATTCCTCCAATTATAAGCATAACATTGATGTAATCAAAATGAAAACCCACTTTAGAATTATGGTCATGTAGTAATCGAGCAATAACAATCAGCGTGAAGCCAGTAGCCAATAACGACAGAGCTTTTAATGATTTATGTTTTCTAAATCCGAAGCATAAACTTGTAAGTCCCATAACTAGAGACACAGATAGTAGAATCCACTCAAATATTTCTGTGGAAATTAAAGATAGCCCAATAATCGGAAAACCAATTGTAGCGATAGGAACTATTGTGCAGTGAATTGCACAAGCTATAGATGCCCAAAAACCAATCTTTTCTGCTCTATTCATAAACTCTCTTCAGCCTTTTTGTGTAAGACTTTAATCATATCAGATATAGTTTCTCTTGCATCTTCTATCAAAGAATATAAAAGTTCAAAATTACTGCTATTTTCAGCCTTAATTAATGAAGAATTAAGTTCACAGATATCTTTTGTTTCTTGCTCATTAAATTTATTTGTTCTAAGCAACTCTTCAGTTTGAATAATAAAATCTTTAATTTGTCCTCGAAGGTTAATCAACTTTCTTAAATTTTCATCGCTAGCTTTATTTTCTTGAGCATCGTTTAGTATTTTTTGAATTTCTTCAGCTGTAAGATTATTGTTTCCAGAAATAATAAGTTGTTGTTCTGTTCCATTTATTTCATCAACAGCTTTAACTGACAAGATTCCATTTGCATCAATTTCAAACATCACCTCAATTTTTGGAAGTCCTCTTGGAGATTTTTCAATGTTATCTAATTTAAATTCGCCTAAGAGTAAGTTGTCTTTGGTTAATGGTCTTTCTCCTTGGAAAATTTTTACATCAACAGTTTCTTGATTATCAAAAGCTGTGGTAAATTTTTCATTAACCACTGCTGGAACTTGTGTATTTCTTGGAATTAATGTTGTCATAACTCCGCCTTGTGTTTCAATTCCTAAAGATAATGGACAAACATCTAAAAGATAAATTTCTCTATCTGATGTACCTGAAAGAACAGAAGCTTGAAGTGCTGCACCTATGGAAACAGCTTCGTCTGGATTGATAGATTTATTAGGTTTTATCCCTGTCCATTCTTCTACTTTTTGTGACACGAATGGAATTCTTGTTGAACCACCTACAAATACCACTTCATTTAAATCAGAATAAGATAATTTTGCATCGTTCATAGCTTGTTCAATGCATTCTTTTGTTTTTGATAGAGGATCAATCAAGCAAGATTCTAAATCAGTTCTTGTCACTTCTACATTTAGATTTACTAATTGTCTATTTCTAAATGAAAAATATGGAATAGACACAGTAGTTTTTTCAACTTGTGATAATGTTTTCTTAGCTTTTTCAGCAGAAGATAATAATCTTGTTCTTTGAGATTCATCAAGATCTATTAATG
>ENA-OSIY01000974-OSIY01000974.1-marine-metagenome-genome-assembly--contig:-NODE-974-length-15650-cov-7.451358_pt1 | contig 15650 bp, 15 predicted proteins | sample MGYA00237884_ERZ534233 | MGnify/ENA primary metagenome ERZ534233 (study PRJEB26412, sample SAMN06343840) | marine metagenome | isolation source: estuarine water | place: USA: Columbia River Estuary... | reverse complement strand
AATATTTGGCACGAAACATGATAATGTGTATATGTCGGTGTTCATAATGAAGCCGATATAAATAAAGGATACAATAAAATATGTCACTAACTAAATACACACGGGATGAGTTTCTCACCCCTTTTGATAGATTATTTGATGAAGTTTTCAATAACTTCGGAGTAACACCATATGTAGGTTCATATACAAAAACCAGTTTTCCAAAAGTGGATGTGGTTGAATATATAGATAAACTTGTGCTAGAAGCAGATGTTGCTGGACTAGACAAAGAAGATGTAAGCGTTGAACTAGAAGGCGATACTCTCACCATTCGTGGTGGAAAGAAGCCAGCATCAACTGAAACAGACAATAATGCTCGTTATGTTTATAGAGAAATAAAGCGTTCAAGTTTTGTTCGTTCTTTTGCTGTTGGCGAGGGCATTGATAAAAGCAAAATAAAAGTTGATTATCAAAATGGATCAATCAAGATTATATTGCCCAGAATTAAAATTGAAGAACAAAAGCCACAAAAAGTCAAATTGCTATAAGATAAGTGTTGACAATTGATGTATCTTCATACAATATATCAGTGTTAAAGGTTATATAAAGTTCCAGTTCTTATGATAATTGGATGGTGGAGGGTGATATTGAGTTCAATCGCCCCTAAATCAGCCTCACATTTCTGTGAGGCTGATTTTATATATAACTTTATAATAAGTCATCGCAATGGTCAGTAATGTTGATATTTATATGTTCAGATAAATTATATATACAACATGAGATTTTTAGCATATTCAGTATTATTGAGTGCAATTGTTATATCTGCGTGCGGTGCTTATTTTAGCATCGTTGGTTTGAAACTGCTGTTTGTTGGTGGCGGCATATCCATTATAATAATGGGAAGTGCTCTTGAAATTGGTAAACTTATTACTGCCACATTTCTCAAACAAAAATGGAACGACATAGGGTTGTGGATGAAAACATACATGACATTGGCTACATTTTTTCTTATGTTTATAACATCAATTGGTATATATGGATATTTAAGTGCGGGATATACTACCACATCCATTGCTGTACAAGGCTATGAACGTCAAATAGAAGCAAATATAACCAATATCAATGAAATGGATAAAGAGATAGCATCATTGAAGACATCAACTTATAATGAAGCAGAAATACGATCTATTGAAGACAACAGAAAGAAAATAATTGAACAGCGTACTTTGCTTATAAATCAAAAGAGTCAGCAAACAGAAACTATAAGAAAATCAACTGACACAAACAAAGATGCTTCGGCTGATATAATATCGGCAAAACAAGCATTGGAACTTTCTAAATCATCTACAGATTCTGATATTGGCAGAGAACTTGAACAAATAAAACTGTATAATTCACGACTTGAGATATTGGACAAAGAAGTACAAAAATGGATAGACCAAGGCAGTGGAAACATATTCAAAAAAGGTGGCTTGGACAAAGCGCGAGAAATCAAACAATCACAACAAAAAGAACGTGATGACATTGATACTCAAATAAAATCTTCACAAGACAGAATAGAAAAACTTCGTCAGCAATATGCTGGTCAAGTAAAAGAATATAATGATCGTGTGGTAGCAATTGAATCTCGCGGCAAATCTCAAAGAAATGAAATAGATACAAATATAAAGAATGTTGAAAAAGAAAGTGCTGAAATTGCTGCATCTATAACAGCATACAACAAAGAAACAGATGAAAAGATTGCTACATTAAACACCAAAAAAGGTGAAATGACTGAACAAAGTAAACAAAAGATAACTGAATATCAAAATAATATACAAGCGTTGCGAGCACAAAATACCGAAACACAAGAAAAGATTGTTCATACAGATGTTGGTACATTCAAGTTTATTGCTAAAAGTCTAAACATTCCATTGGACGATGCAGTTAATTATTTTATTTGGACCATCATTGCTGTGTTTGATCCATTGGCAATATGTTTAATTTTGGCGTTTAATACATTGATTGGGACGGGTGAAAAATCAAAAAATAAAGAACAACCAAAGATTGTGACAGAACCAACGCCAACATCCACGCCGACGCCGACAACTGCACCAACGTCCACACCAGAACCAACGACAACGTCCACACCAACGTCCACACCAGAACCAACACCAACGTCCGACGCAGTTGCAGAAGATGTTTTAGTCAATGAATCTGTTGTGGTTGATGATGTTGTTGTATCACCGGAATCAATTTCACCGGAAGGCACGCTCAGAACATTGCCACCCAAAGCACCAACCGCTCCACACGGAATAAAAAGTGGAAAAGTATCTCCTCGATAATTCTTTACACTTTGTTTATTATATATTGACAATATAAACATTTAGCATATATATGTGAATTGTATATACGACCATTCACAAAATATGAGTTACAAAATTGTCAAAAATAAAGATATTCTACACAAGAAAACCGAACCAGTATCAACAATACAAGAAGGTGAAGAAATAGCCAAAAAATTGATAGAGGCTTTGGATACACTTTCACATGGTATTGGTCTTTCTGCCATACAAATAGGAATACCCAAGGCGGTATCAATTGTAAGAGTTCGTAAAGATAATCCGCCTATTATTCTAATGAACCCAACAATTATTGAGGCAAGTAAAGAAAAACTAATATTCACCGAAGGTTGTTTGAGTTTGCCCGGCAAGCTTACCAACACAGTTCGTTCACTGAAGGTCACGGTGTCCACTCTCAATCATGCCAATCCTCTTTCATTTGGACCAGATACAGACCCCATCACCCAAGAATCTGTGGGCAAGGATTTGGGCTTGCTAGAAAGTATATGTATTCAGCATGAAACAGATCATACCAACGGAGTGTTGATGATTGATGAAGGCATTCGTTTTGTTCCAACGGTCGAGAAAAAAGTGAAACATGGAAGAAATGACAAAGTTATGGTGGAAAAATCCGGAGAAACTCAATATATAAAATACAAGAAGGCTTTGGAACTCGTGGAGCAAGGCTGGAAAATTCTATAATATGAACATAAACATTGATAACCTTGAAGAAATAAAAGAACTGCTTGAACATGCACTTGAACGACACAGTTGGCCAGCCGTTGAAGATGCTCTAACAATACTAAAAGAAGAACTTGGTTATGAAGCCGAGGAACTTGAAGAAGACGAGGAATAATTTATGTGGATAACAATATTAATGGTTTTGTTTTTCATCTCAACATGTGCGTTGGGATATGCATGCTACAACATGCTAAAAAAGATTGAAGTACATGAAGAATGGATTGATCAATATCGTTCCGAAATAAACAACGTGTATAAACGCTTAAAAATGGTCGATGACAAAAATTTGTTTGAAAAAGACGATGACGTTGGATTTGTTTTTTCAGAAATATTGCGCGTGACAGAAGAGTTTAATGAAAGTATCAAATAAAAATGAATAAACTTAAAAAAATCGGCAAATCTAAAAAAATTGCAAAAAAATCTAAGCCAACAAAAAAAGTTGTCAAAACTCAAAAGCCTAAAAATAAAATCAAGAAACAAACTGTGCATACTGAGGAGTTTCATGTAAATGAAAAGATTTCTCGCCCACGTGGTAGACCAAAAGGAAAAAAGAATAAAAAAGAGGCAGTTGAAGGAGTTGAAAAAAAGATTTCCAATGTATACTTTACTCCAGACACAGAATCGGCAATTGTTGCTTATAATGAAACAGAAGATCCAAGGGAAAAAGATAAAATATACAACGAAAAGATACAAGGTGCTTTTGGTAAAATAGCCGAAAATATTTATAATACATTCAAGTTTAGTTATGCTGATGTAAGTCCACTTGATATTCAGAAACAAGCCATTTCACATATGGTTGCAAACATGAGCAAATATGAAAAAGGAAAAGGCAAAGCATTCAGTTATTTTAGTATTGTAGCCAAACATTGGTTTATTTTGGACAATAATACAACATATCGTCGTTTCAAGAAACACGTTGAGATTTGTGAACAAACCGGAGACTCTGGTGAGTTTGTGGTTCAACCAGAACACGAAAAACAAGAAAGTGAAGCACGTGAATTTATCAAACTCATGGTCGAATATTGGGACCAAAATGTGGGCAAGTATTTTACCAAAGATCGTGATTTGAAGATTGCAAATGCAGTTGTTGAAATATTCAGAAATGCTGATCGTATTGATATATTCAATAAAAAAGCATTGTATCTATATATACGAGAAATCGCAGACTGCCAAACTCAACACATTACAAAAGTTATAAATAAGCTCATGGAGCCACAGCGTAAAATACGAGAGGAATATTATAACACCGGAAAAATAACTGGTATTGATGCTTGACAACCAACGTTAAAATACTCACTCAATAACTATTTATAGGCATGGAAACGTATGAATTTGAGATTTACAAGGGAAAAAGTTTTGCTTCTTTGTGCAAAGATATTATAAATAACTCAGAACAAAAGAAAGATCAGTTGGACATATTGATCACCGACTTGAAGGACATGATCAAGACTGTAAATGACGCTGTTACAATCGTTCCGTTGCTCAAGGAATATTTTGATGTGTCTGTGCGCAATGATGAGCAACTAATCAAACTTGCTGCCATTATTCAACGATTGATGTCTGGTAAGGTTGGACCGGATGGTGAAGGTGGTGGTACAATATTGACTGAGGAAGAAAAAAAGCAACTCATGTCGGCTATAGAAGAAACCGCCAAAACAATGAAGTCTCCAGAAAAATCAAAAGCAGAACCTAAATAATGTCATACACAGAAACAGAACGCAGAAGTGACCTCAACATAAAGCAAGATGACATGCTTGCTTCAAAAAGGTTTGTTATTGAACGCAAACCTGATACAAGTTATTTCTTTGAATTGGAAGAAGCGGTGGTGCTGGATATTATATTAGACGATAAACATCCAGCATTTACAGATGAATTGGATGCTAACGATTTTCCACCGAACATAGATGGCAGTGAACCGGTTGCTGGAACAAATGATTATGGTCAAGTTGGTGCAATAAAATTTAGATTCTTGAACAGTGAAAGAGGTAAAGATAAAGAACAACTTGGTTGGGCATATCCAATTGAAAATACTGGTATAACCGAGTGGCCGTTGATGAATGAAATGGTGATTGTTGGTAGATATATGGAAAGCTATTTCTATTCTCGTAAATTAAACTTCAAATCGGTTGTGAATAGCAATGCAAGTTTTATAACTGAGCGTGTGTCTGGTTGGGTAGATCAAAATACAGATGAATACAACAACGGAGAACCATACACTGGACCAAATTCAACATTGAATTTTTCTGGTGGAGAAAATTATACAGGAGTATTGGGAAACTATTTTAAGTTCAATCCAAAGATTCGTGCTCTAAAAAGATATGAAGGAGATACTATACTAGAATCAAGATTTGGATCTTCTATAAGATTTGGAGCATATGACGATAATCGTGGAAATGATAATGGAAAAGATGATTATGCCGATGGTGGTGGAAATCCAAAGATTATTTTGCGTAATCGTCAAGCACCAATTAAAAATCCAGAAGGATTTACCTCAAAAGGATACATTGAAGAAGATATAAATAAAGATGGATCGTCTGTTCATATAACTTCTGGAAAAACTATTTCAAAATTTCAACCTACCACAACGAACGCAATAATACGAGGAAACAAGTTGGTTAGTTTACCAAAACTGGACGGTGATCAGATTGTGATAAACAGCGATAGGTTGGTATTTTCTTCCAAAGCCAATGAAATGTTTTTCTTCTCCAAAAAGAAAATTGGAATGACGAGTGACGACTCAATTTCCATATCCTGCTTTGATAGAATGACGATAACCGCGTTAAAAACGACGACAATAAATTCCCCCAAGATATATTTGGGAGACCATGGAAAAACATATGAGCCAGCGTTGTTGGGTAGAAGTACAGTGGCGTGGATGTATTCAATGTGCGATTGGATGTTACTAAATGTTAATACACAAATTCAAGTGCTAATGACCCTACAGACCCATTTGCATTTGACCAAAACCGGTCCAACCCTACTTCCTATATTACCACCCGCGTCGGTCTTATGGGCGGAACAATTGCTATCTCTGCAAGCGTCACAGGTCAGTTTGCTGGCTCTTCGCTCTCGATTGAGTTCGCTCATGAGTGGTAGAGTGTTTGTTGCTGGGGGAGTTGATTAACATATGCCAGACATTCCATTATTTTCTGCACCAACTGTGTCTTTCAGTCCACCAACGTCTCTATCGGCTATGACAAACAGCGTGACATCCACCGGTTTGTCGATGTTAAAATCTCCCACAATATCTATCGGTGCCGGTTCTTCTTTATCTTCTATTGCATCTGTTTCGGGAATTTCTTCAACAATTGGCGGGGTTCCAAAAACATTGTCGGGGGCTATTGGAAGTTTTGGGGCTCCAACTACGATTGGTGGTATATCGGCGGCGTTTGGAGGTCCAACTTCTCTGTCGGGTATCGCAGGTACGGTCGGATTATCAACATCGCTTCCAAATTTTGCAGCATCATTGCCACCACTTCCGAGTTTGAACTTACCAAACATGCCAAGCTTTCCAGGCTTAGATAAAGCTGGTATTCTTCTTGGTGCTGGGCCAAAGTTTATTGCCGAAAAAATTACAAAATACACAACCATAGTGCCTCCATTTGCACCGGGTCTTAAAATAAACATGGCAATGGTAGGTGGGGCGATTGCGATAATTTCCGCACTATCTTCCGGAAATCCCGGTGCAATATTAAAGTCATTGGTTGAGGATATGGTAGATCAGGCGGTTGGAGATTTGAAAAACCAAGTCGGTGACGCGGTAAGCGGAGCTATGGACCAGACTGGCGTGTCCTCCATTCAGGACCAAATTCAAGGAATACAAGGAAACATCCAAAATGCAGCATCTAGTGCAACTAGTGCGGTTGGAGACGCTGTTTCTGGCACCGTGGCAGAAAATACTTCTGGTGGAATTGCCAATCTAAATCTGTCGGCGGTATCAACACCAATAAACAATACACTTTCGGGTGCCACGTCATTCACAAATGATAAAATAAGTGCATTCAGTTTCCCTCCATCGGGATAATTATCAAAAACACATTATATTTATATAAGGAATCATATATATGAACAAGAAAGAACTAGTAGAAATCATCAGAACGGTTGTACGAGAAGAGATCAACGACTCTCTTCCTCAATATCTTATGGAGGTATTGGCGGAGAGAATCACCGCCCAGCCAGTTATTACCGAACAAAAAGAACCAACTATACCCGTTGAGCCAAGAAAAAAGCCATCGGTTCCTTTCGAGGCACCGATTAAGAAAGCACCGGTACAAGCACCAAGAACTTTTTCGTCAAACCCAATATTTAACCAAATATTGAACGAGACGGTTGGCGGAGTACCGGAAGAAAATTCGGCATCCGTTCCGTCTGTTATAGACACCATAAAAAATATGCCAAAAGAAGTATTGGCTGAAAACAAGGATATTGCTGCCGTAGCAAACGCTATGACCAGAGACTATTCCAAATTGATGAGAGCGATGGATGCCAAAGCAAAGTCTGGTAGACCTGCATAAAAATGGCAACAACAACACAGACTTATGGTATAGTTCTTCCCATCACGCATGGGCCGCGGGGTTATTTTAACCAAAGTATCAGTGTAATTGAACAAGTAAAATCCAACTTAAATTTGTTGCTAAAAACAAAAAAGGGAGAACGCAGAATGAATCCGGATTTTGGTTCTGGGTTGTGGAATGTTTTGTTCGAGAATATGTCAGATGACATGACTCCAATTATTGATAGTACTATTCGCAGAGACATTGCCAAATGGATGAGTTATGTGAATGTGCAATCTGTATCTGTGTTGAATAACAAAGATAATAATTATAATCGCTTGGATGTGTCTGTTGTATTCACCGTTCCATCCATTGGAGTTTTTGAACAACAAACATTACAGGTTGGTATGAACACAAATAATATATGATTTTAGACACACCAAAATCTTTTCAACCGGGAAAAAGAGATATTAAGTATCTCAGCAAGGACTTTTCGCAATTGAAACAGTCTTTGATTGATTTTTCTAAAACATATTATCCAAACACATACAAGGATTTTAGTGATGCTTCACCGGGAATGATGTATATTGAAATGGCGGCTTATGTTGGTGATGTATTATCATACTACATAGATTATCAATTCAAAGAATCTATGTTGGTTAATTCAGAAGAGCGTCAAAATATTATTGATTCTGCTCGTTCGTTGAGCTACAAGTCAAAACCAACCGCACCCAGCGTCACAAATTTTGATGTATATCAATTGGTGCCATCAAAAATTTCAGAAGACGGTAGCATTGTCCCAGATATGAGTTATGCTCAAATCATAAAACCGGGTATGTCTGCTACCAGCGATTCTGGCGTTTCATTTTTGACAAGTGTACCGGTGGACTTTACTGTAGATACCCAGAACGATCCACTTGAAGTTTCTGTATATCAACGCAACGCTGCTGGTCAGCCAGAATTTTATGTATTAAAAAAGTCCGCTGAAGCATTTTCGGGTCAATTGATAACCAAGACCGTGAGCATATCAGCACCATCTCCATTTTATAAAATATATCTTTCTGAAACAAATATCATTGAAGTTTTTGATGTATATGATTCTGACGGAAATCGGTGGCATGAAACAGATTATCTTGCACAAGATTTGGTGCCAATTGAAAGTGAGAATATATACAAAAACGATATGTCACTTTCTTCACACAGAGACACCGTTCCGTTCTTGTTGAAGTATCTTCGAACATCCAAACGATTTGTTACGGGCGTTGAATCGGACAATACAACATTTATAGAGTTTGGTTCTGGAACAAATATTGCCGACGATGAGATTATTGTTCCAAATGTATATACGGTTGGAAAGCCAAACACATTCAGAAATGAGAGCATAAACTATGACCCAGCAAACTTTCTGTCGTCCAGAGCATTTGGACAAGCTCCAAGCAACACAACATTGACCATTCGTTATATAACCGGTGGGGGATTAGAAAGCAATGTTAACGCCAATACTATCAAGAACATCACCAACGTGGAATTCTTTGGAGATATCACAGAATTGCCGGTATTTGATCAGGGGTTGACAAATTTGGTTAGACGTTCTGTAAAAGTAAACAACCCAGTTCCTGCTTCTGGTGGTCGCGGTTCAGAAACCAATGATGAAATTCGCAACAATGCATTATCAAGTTTTTCTGCACAAGGCCGAGCAGTGACCCAAAAAGATTATGTTGTAAGAACATACGCAATGCCTTCAAAATATGGTTCAATTGCCAAAGCATATGCCGTAGCGGATACCAACTTGGATTCTTCGTATATTCAACCACAACCAAACCAATTGTCTGTGAATTCATTTTCAGCGGAAAATACAAATCGCAAGAATATCAACCAAAATAATCCATTTGCTATCAATCTATATTTACTTGGTTATGATACCAATCAGCGTTTGATAAATACCAACGAGGCAATTCGTCAAAATCTCAAGAACTATCTCAATCAATATCGCATGTTAACAGACAGTGTAAATTTATTGGATGGATATATAATAAATATCGGGGTGGACTTCACCATCATTGCTTATAAAAATTATAACAAACGTGAAGTATTGGCAAACTGTTTAACTTTGGTGCAACAATTCTTTGATATAAACAATATTCAGTTCTGCCAACCAATAAATCTCAGTCGTTTGGAGCTTGAAATTGCCAAGATCGGCGGTGTACAATCTGTTTCTTTATTGAAAATAAAAAATTTGACATTGCGAGATGGTGATTATTCTCCATACGAATATGACATTTCCAAAGCCACATTGGACAAAGTGGTATATCCATCAATTGATCCTTCGATATTTGAAGTAAGATTTCCCACAAAAGACATTGTGGGACGTGTGAGTTAATTTAGGTCAAATTTATTGGTTGGGGCGTATATTTATAATGTAAAGAACATAGCATATGCATTACTTTTTATATCCAACCAAAGACACCACCATCAGTAACGAGCCGTCATATATGCTCAAGAACATGGGGTTGGACGAAATTCTTGAAGTGGAAAAGCGGATTTCCTTTGATAGTTGTTCAAGCACATCCACGTTTCCTGTACTTATTTCTTACACCAGCTCCAGCATACAACTATTGAGTGGCTCTATGTCTGCTTCTTATGCATCGGGGTCAACAGACTCGCGCATAGTGTCCAGTTCTTATAGACTTGTGTCGGGAGAAGTCACAGCGGGATCGGTTTTATCAAGGGCGTTGTTAAACTTTGATTTGACCGAGATATCAAAATCAATTGCATCTAACGATGCATACAGACCAGTAAATCCAAAGTTTTATCTAAACTTGAAAGTGTGTGAGTCCAAAGAAGTTCCGGTTGAATATACTCTGGCTGCATATCCGGTATCACAGTCGTGGGAAATGGGAACTGGATACAAGTATGATGGACAAGCCCAGTCGGATGGTGCAAATTGGAAGTTCTCTGACGGATATTCCAAGACTTGGTATAGCAGTTCTTTGACTGATTGTTCTGGTGGAGGTGCGTGGTGGCTTCAAAGTGGATCAATTGCATACGGTGTCGGTTACGCAGATCCTCAGTATGTAACCGCGTCTGTGTATTATCCGGATTGCCCAACCGCTCCATACATTCCACCGGTTCCAAGTCCAATTCCACATGTAACGGGTTCGTATACTTGTTATCAAAGTTTTGATTATCAAACTTCGGATATTAGAATGGATGTCACCACAATCGTGAATGCGTGGTTGACGGGACAGATCCGGAACAATGGTTTGATATTGATGCACAGTGATGAGTCCAGTTCTATAGATTATGGTAAGTTGCGTTTCTTCTCAAAAGAAACCAACACTGTATATTCTCCGTGTATTGATGTGGCATGGGAAGATGCAACAATTACCACGGGCAGTGCCGATCAAATTCAAATTCGCGATGCGGTTGTTAACATGAAAAACATGTCAAAACAATATAAATTTGGATCTATATTAAGAATGGATGTATCCGCCAGAAAACGTTATCCAGTCAAGACATTCACAAATAAATTTTCTGATTATATGGCTCCATATTATCTTCCAACGGGTAGTTTCTATTCTATAAAAGATGCAGAAAGCGAAGAAACCGTGATGCCATACGACAAATACACCAGGTTGAGTTTTGATGGAAATGAAAATTATTTTATGTTGGATACAACTTGCCTTCCTCAAGAAAGATATTTCAAAGTGGAAATTCGTTCGGAGCAAAGCGGGTCTATTATGACGTTCACCGTTCCAACCGCATTCAAGATTTCTAGATGAACGCAAATCCAAATCTAACGGGATACAACCAAGATGACGTACAGAAGCTATATCAAAGCGGATCAATCGCACTGAATATAGATTCATACGGTAATTTGATTATACAAAACGTGCGGGGTCAGTTGTATTCATCATCAATAATGATTCCTCTACAGAATGTGGTGTATGATCCAACCAAAGTAGAAACAAAATATGATGTTACATTCAAAGAACTATGAAACTCGTAGATATAAAATATAGAACCCAATCCACATCTTCTTTGAATGTTGGCTCTACTTTTTTGGAAAAAGATTTGAAGTTTTATACCGAGGATCAAACTTATGTTAATTTTCCGTTCGGGGAATCTGACAAGGACGCAATAAAGATTTCTGTATTCAACTTTGATGAATCTCAGATTACTGCATCTGTAGTTGTTTCATCCGGTTCGTATACAAAAAATACCCAGTCATACTATGATGTAGCCAATAAATATGTTACTTATTCATATCAGAAATTTAACAGTACTTTTCCTCTCATAACCTCAACACCGGATTCTTCAGCGACATCCGATTCAACAAATACGTCGGTATCCGTTTCAACAAGTTCTCTTTTCTTGGATGTGGCCAAGGAGTTGAATAAGTTGGGAATAACCGACGGAAATTACAAGGTTTCCATAGAATTGTTGAGAAATTTAGTTGGAACAGAATCTGGATCAGATGAAAGGTTGATAATAGATACAATCTCCACATCAAGAACCGAGATAGCTGTAATTCCAAAAACACTAAAGGGAATACAGTCAAATACGGTTGATGAATTTAATGTATTTTCAAATTATCAATTTCAGATAAAGGAAATCGCAAAGAATATTACCGATTCTATTTCTTCCTCTCCTATATATAGTTTGTATTACGCCGCCAAAGATCAATATCAAACCGGTGTTGCGAGTTTTAAGTATAATTACGGACTGAATACTCGGAGTTCCGAAAATGACAGTGACATTGATGTTATAAATTTTCTTACGGACATATTCTATGGAGTAAGAAAAGGAAATATACGCAACAATGGTGAAATTTCTACCAATGACATTCTGGGAATATATGATCAATTTAAAAACTGGCTATATGAGAATTATGAATCGGGTTCTAATTTCCAAGATGTCCGCGACTACTACTATAGCATATTCAGATTCATAGTTGATCAAGAACTCAACAGAATAACCAACAGAAAGCCGGATGATTATAACTCTATAATAGAATTTCTTGGGTATATCTATTACAATCTCATTTTTTATCCAAAGATTTATGTTATAGAAGCAAAGCACAACATATATTTGTCGGGATATTTCAAGAATTATATAAATTTTGACGGAGATAGAAAATATTCCATTCTAAACAAGAAGGTGGTCTCCGCCTCCGACCCAAGATTTTACGATAAGTTGGTATTGAAACTGAGCGATCCCCTACCAGCATCAATATCGGTTGGCGACGATTTCTGGATCACAAACAACTTTGGATTTCTTCCAATAGTTCAGAACTTATATTATTTTACCAAACCAAATATACAAACGATTTCGTTGAAGGGTCCAAATTTTTTGGTTAGGATTGAAAGCCAAGGCAATGCGACGGAAGCTTTATCAATGGAGCAATTGATAAATCAAACCGGTAGTGCCTACAATGAAATTGTTTCCAAGATAAGCGTTCCATTTGACACCATTGTTGATAACACAAATTACAGAAATTTTGGAAACTTTGTTAATTTTTCATCCGCGACTTTAAGAATTTCAACATTTGATACAAAAAAATCGCAGATTGAAAAATTGCAAGGCGACATGGAATATTTTACAGCCGAGCTTGATAGAAATCCAGACGACCTGTTTTATATAAAACAAAACACGGACGCAAATACGGAAATAGACAACATTGAAACTTCAATGGACGGATATGAGAAATTCTTGTACAATAATCCCGCGTGGTATCCGGAGCATATTGGTTCTGCGTCTTTGTATGATCGCAACAATGGAAATTCTTTAATTAATAATCTCCCACAATTCATGGTGGAACAATCGGACGATAATGTTGATTATATAAAATTTGTTGGTATGATTGGTCATTTCTTTGACAATCTTTCTTTGACCATCAAACAAATAACCGAGAAAAACAATTATTCCAACAGTCCAAATTATGGTATTTCTGTGGACATTGTTGAAGACATGCTGGCATCGCTTGGGTGGGAAGCAGAGATTTCTAGTGAAAATCTTCCACTGCTGCTGTCTTCATTCAATCAAAATGATTTTGATGTTGGCTCGGAGTTGTATAACCAAGCCAGACAATTGTCTGAAGAACAACGCAATCAAATCATCTGGAAGCGTATTTTAAACACCCTACCATATATTTACAAAACCAAGGGCACGGAAGCTTCATTGTCATCATTGTTGAGTTGTTTTGGCATACCAAAGAATATCATAAAAATAAAAGAGTATGGTGGAATTAAAAATGTACACAATCTACAAGATACTTCCGAGTATGTAATTGATGAAGTAAAATATGAACCATATTTCAGTGGAAGTGCAGAATATTTCAAGATCAACTGGACTGGAAGTGCTCAAACATTAGAATTCAACTTTGCGTTTGATACGACCAAAACCAGTGATGTTGGACATGTGTTCAGACTGGCGGAGTGTCCAGGTAGTTGGTTGGTGGGTGTGTATCGAGACAAAGGATTAGATTGGGGAAAACTATTCTTTAGCTTGGACAATGGCTCCGGAAGCGTAAAGACGATCATGACAAACAGGGCACCGGTGTTTGATGGCAACACATATCATGCCATGCTACGTCGCAATGACGCATCTCAAGAGTTTTCCGTTTACAATTTTACTCCGTCACAAATTGATCAATACCCAATCAAGTATGATGTGTATCTTCAACGTGCCGAAGATTCAAGAATTACATTCTTTGCAACGGCAAGTCAATATTTGAGTGGTAGTTACAACACACAATTTCGTTCTGGTTCGTATGTATATATTGGTAATTATAACCAGAACACTGCGTCTTTGAATGTTGACCCAGAAGCATTTTTTGGAAATATTGACGAAATCAAGATTTGGGAATCTCCTGTCGGCAATTCTGTTTTTGAAAATCACACATTGCATCAGAATGCATATGATATGAATTCACCGGTGGATATGATTTCTGATAATCTACTCAGAATATCGTTCGAACGTCCGTTGGAATTGTATGCACCTTCAAATTCCACCACCTTAAATAATTTGTCGTTCAGAAGTGACTTTCCAACGTTTGTTGCAATAAACTTCCCAGAAAATAATATTCCTATGACACAAACCAGTGAATGTGATCCTATAAATGGATCGGCATTTCCGTGGCAGTTTACTCGCAAGGATTCAAGGCAGACGGTAAAATTGCCAGATTATGGTGCCGGTAAGTTCGGAAGTAATAAAATAAATTATGTTGAACAAGAATTGATATCAAACTTGTCTTCAACCGAACGCTCTTCGTTGCAATCAAGTGAACTTGTTGGGGTGGGATCTAATAGACTTGGTATATTCTTTTCTCCCTCCGAAATTCAAAACACAGAAATAATCAAATTCTTTGGAAATTATCCTCTATCGGAACTAATTGGAGATCCGTCATATGTGTATGCAAGTTCATACACTCGATTTGAAAAGTTTAAGCAAATATTCTACGACCAAGGATTTGGTGCAATAGACTATCAGTTCTTTATGAACGTGGTACGATTCTACTTTGATAAGGCGATGTTCAAATATATAAAGTCGGTTGTTCCAGCCAGAGCAAACCTTGTTGATGGTATTTTGATTGAACCATCCATATTGGAGCGTTCAAAGATTCAGTTGAAACCAATTGTACAAGAAACAATTCAACAAAAAGAATCACACATAGAAGTTCGTCGCGAAGTTGCTGGAACACAATCTCCAAAATTGGAATATACTTTGGTGACTAAAAATGAAGGAACATCAATTTTAAGTGACGTAAATCAAATATTTTTCCCAACAGACGAAGACCAATACGGATTTGGAATATATTCAGACAATGGAATTACATACTACGATGGAGAATATTACAGAGCGGATGTGATCAAACTAAAAAAACAATATCAAGTATACAACAAATATAATCTATCAACCAACACATCTTCGTTGAATGATAGAGAAATCAATATCAATTTGAATGGAACGGTGCAGACAATATCATCTTCTTATTACAAAATAAATCTGGTAAAATTACCAGAAATAACTTCATATATCGCAACAATTTCATATGAAGATATATACTACAGCGGAAGCGTGAGCTTTACTCCAGCATCCACCGGTTCGTCAATAT
>ENA-OSIY01000973-OSIY01000973.1-marine-metagenome-genome-assembly--contig:-NODE-973-length-15654-cov-9.686910_pt1 | contig 15654 bp, 17 predicted proteins | sample MGYA00237884_ERZ534233 | MGnify/ENA primary metagenome ERZ534233 (study PRJEB26412, sample SAMN06343840) | marine metagenome | isolation source: estuarine water | place: USA: Columbia River Estuary... | reverse complement strand
TCATAAGACTCTGTATCATCATCTAAAGGAATATCATAGTGTAGGTGAGAAACAATCCAGGTATATCCCCAAAAAATAAACATACCTAATCCCAATATACCTATAAGAAGCTCCATTATCTCTTACCCATAAGTAGAATCATCTTGACGAGTCCGACTATTCTCTTCCACAAGGGAAGAGTTCCGTCCTGAATCGTCTTCTGATTAGACTTAACTTTTGATTCTTTTGTTTTAAAAAATTCCATATCCTCTAATAAGTATCAAGGAGCGTCCTTAAAACCCACTTTTTCTGAAAATAGCTACTCCCACAAGTCCGACGAAGCAACTAATATGTAGATACCACTCCACCTTAAAGACCTAAATCTTTTAGAGCCTTAGACAAAACCCATCCAATGGCTAGTCCGATTAGTACGCCTGCTATAATTTTCATTATTCTGTATCCCTTTCATCTTGAAGCATTCTTGAATCTCTTTCTCTCTTCCAATCAATGATTTCATATTCAAGAGGTTTTCTATTCCTCTGATACTCATTCATAGACCAATTCACATCAGAAGTTGTGATGGTCACGACCTCTGAGTTGTGAGTATCTTTATAAGTTACCTCTATAAGATAAGTCCACTTCTCTTGTTCTTTGGATTCGGGTGTCTGACCACTCTCTTTCCACTTTCTGTATTGTTCTAATGGTTTTTTATTAATTTCCATATACTCTCTCCTCTATAATCGTGATAAGATATAAAATTGTAAAAACAATACCATCAGTGCAATTATCGTTCTGATAAATTCCATTAGATGATTATGTCTATCGAAGAACCTTTCAATCTTATACCATATACTATCTTTATAATCCATACTATCAACCTTTATTTTGTCTTTTTTAATGTAATCCCAAATCATACTACCTTCCTCCTTGTTTTGACACTTGTGTCAAATAAACCTGTGTGTTAAAAATACTCCCGAGTTTTGCACCACCTCGATATAAAAATAGGTAAGAGCCTCCTCTATAAAAAGTGCGTTGCTGGTCTCACGGTTAAATGCTCCCCTCTACATCAAGTTATTCCGATGGTGAACCCTAATTCAAGAGCTTCTTCTTTAAACTCCCATATACCCAATATAAGAGGTTCTTTGTCTATTGTGGTGTTCTTCCACCAGCCTTCGTCATAAAAATCTTTTTGCATCTCTTCCATTATATCTACAAGAACTCTCTGATACATTTCTTCTTTCATTCTAGCCATTCACTTATCCCCATATATAGAATGATACCTGTTACATTTATAAGAACTATCCATCCTATTACCAATTCTGTGTCTATACTATCTATCCATTCCATATGTCTATACACCCTATCACTCGTTACTCTCGTGATGAGCTCTTTTATGTTTGTAGTTACCCGTGTTTTAATTCATAGGAGGTGGAAAGGGACTCGAACCCAATTTTTCACTACGAACTTAACCTTGACCCTTCTTAGTCAGCCTCTCACGAGGGGGCTACCAACCCAATTTTACATCCCAACGACTTTCGTCTTATTCCGAGAAGTGAGTTTTCACTGTCACCCGTTTTCAAAGTCTTCATCATAAACAAAGTCAGTCCGTCTTCTGTGTGTATTATCCGATAATACTACCACCCCAATTGTCAAATTCTATACTAATATACTAATAAATAGTATATAAGTCAAGAGCTATTTTAAATAACTTCTATCATAGAGAAGGGAACATTATATCTTCTACCCTTCATCTCGACAACAGCTCTAGTTCTGTTAACCTTCTTGACCACACCTGGTGTTCTCTTGGTCTTCTGAACGACATATACATCAGCCCCCACCACAAGGTTCGTAGACCCTATGTAGGTCTTCCTCTGTGAGATATACTGAGATAACTCGTTTAACTCTCTCAAGTCTAGTTCATTGATTTGTAATCTTAAATTCATCATAATTTCTTTTCCTTTACTTTGGGTATATAGCGAATGTATCAGCGTACTCAGCGTGTATATAGTCTTGTGGTCTCTTATAACCATAAGCCGCTTTACTAACACCACGATATCTAATTCTGAATTTTCTCGTCATCATCATATTTCTGATAGTTGGGTTATACCTATATCTCATAGGAATACCTTTATACAAAGCTTGTTCAAAGTAAGGAGCTTCATAATCTTCCAACCTAACAGCCGGGTCTAATTCAAATTCCCTATACAATTTCTTATAGTCGTGGTTATACTTATACACATTCAAAGTCGTAGAACCTTCGTGAATATATTCTCCCCTATCGTTGTAATACCCGTAAAGAGGTATAGTAATAGGAGTATGTGTCTGTAAATTCCACACCCTTCGTTCAATTCCATTAAAATATCTATTTGTTGTTTCTGTCATACCCTATTATACGAAAGTATATAACCAAAGTCAAGAGCTATTTTAAATTAATTTATATACCAACAGCTCCGTGAGGATATAGGCCGCAGTCTGTCATTTTGTCATACTCTCAGATTTTTCATAAAGCTCTTGACATTGACGGCCCTATTCCGTATATTATAGGTTAGAGCTATTATTTAAAATATCAAGCTTGGAATGTTGCTCTATCGTTAGTTGAGACCCCTTACGTCATGAATCTAAACCTTGATGATAGGTTGAATCTTGATTCAGTAGAAAAACTTGGACGACATGATTTTATAAATTTTATATGTAGACATGAGAATATACCAGAATGGGAATGAAAACACAAGCAGAAAAAGATGCTTTTTTCTATGATCCTTCTCCCGAAAATGAGCCTTATAAAGCAAACGCAGGATATTAATAACTTTAGATAATTATGCAAAATACAAGGTCCTGGGACACACAAATAGACAATAAAGAACTAGATATTTCTTTAGTTGAAAAAAGAAAACAACTATGTTCTGATTGCGAATATTTTAACAATGTTTTAAAAATTTGTAACCAATGCGGCTGTTTTATGCCAATAAAAATTAGAATGGGTAATATTGTAAGTTGCCCAAAAGGTAAATGGTAACTATGTCTTTAAAAGATTTAACACATCAAAATCATACTCGCGCAGAAGCTCATCCATTTACTACACGTTTAGTAAGTGGTGGGCTTTCTGCAGAAGTATACGCTGATTACTTATACAATCAATTACCCGCATATCACAAATTGGAAACTCTTTGTGAACAGCGGGGGTTGTTAAAAAACATTGAAACAATTAAAAGGTCTCAAGCAATTTTAGACGATTTTAATGAATTAACACCTACATATCCAATTTCTAAAATTTATCCAGCAACTATAAAGTATGTTGATTATTTAGAAAATTTAACTAATCAACAACTGCTTGCTCACCTTTATGTAAGACATATGGGCGATATGTATGGCGGTCAAATGATAAAAACAAAAATTCCAGGCAATGGTAGTATGTACGATTTTTCTGATAGAAAAACGCTTATACAAAATTTGCGTGAAAAGTTATCAGACGATTTAGCTGCCGAAGCAAACCACTGTTTTGAACAGATTTTTGACTTATTTACAGAACTAGCCAATGAGCACAATATTCAGTAAACTAAAAACACATGCCCAAGAATTGGAACAAATACTTGAAGCTAGAGCCTTTTTAATAGAGCCGGAACAACCTTCTCAATGGTATACACGAAATTACTCCAGTGCTTGGACGCGTAGAGCTAACCTAGATGTTATAGATGCTTGTGAAAGCAAAAAACTATACATGATGCACTTATGTATATTTCCTCATGTATATGATACTGCACCAATATATGGCTTTGACATTATAGCCGGTACTAATAAAATAACGGGCGCATTTTTAGATTTTTCGCCAGTAGGTGATATCGAGCACCCACTGTGCAAGTATTTTCAAGAGTTGGTAGAACCAACTTCGTGGGCAAAGCCCCGAGAACTGCCCGAGTGGGCACGTAATATATTTAGCAATCGTATGGTTGCAGCTGGTAATATCAACACAGATTTTGAGTTATCAGTGATTTTAGAAATTTCAAAGAAGTCATTGATTTATTACTTGGACAATATAAAAAAACATCGTCCAGCATTAAAATATGAAGAAATGGTTGCGGCTAATGATTTTACTACCAAGCAAAATTATTACTGTCAACAACAAAAATGTAATCCACATACTCCCAGAGTGTTACAATCGCTGGGATTTTCAGAAACAGAGACATATGATTACATACATAAAGAATTATTTCCTGAAATCCTTGTTTAAGACTCAGTACTTATACTACTTAGCAGGGTTAGTTTATTGGGAAAAATCCTGTGCTATTACTGATAGCAACGATACCTTAATTTATTTTAATAGGAAATAATATGAGCAGCATAGCCGTTCGTTTAGCAAATTTAGCAGAGGGTTTATCGCCAGAAGGTGTTATTCCTGCCGCAAAAGGCGGTACAGGTACTACCAGTGGTGGTACTGGTGGATATATTAATTTATCAATGTTGGGAACAATAGTGCTTCCTTTTACAGGTGTACCGCGATTTTATTCACCTGCAGCTGTAACTATAACTACAGTGTATGCAAATATATCTGGTGCTGCTAATGGTAGCTTAACATTTACCATAAAGAAAAATGGTACAAGTATTGGTACAACTTTTACAATACCTACAGGCACGGTAATAATGACACCAGTTGTTATTAACGTATCATTAACAACAAGTGATTATCTAACTCTTGACGTTGCTGGCACTGCTACAGATGCCAAAGACCTGTATGTTAGATTGAAATATTTATAACAAGGAGTTAGAGTAATGGATTTACAGAAATTACAAGAATTATTTGGAACTGAGCCAGCAAGAATCTACACATTCACTGCTTCTGTTCCTGAAAACAGCAACCCCGTTGCACATATTACTGAAGCTTTTGCTATAGCAGCTGGTACAAATTTAATTAATTGTATAGTAACTGAAGTACGTGGCAATTGGCTAGTGTATACTCGAGAAACAGAAGTTACCAGTGATACATTTATGTTAGTAGGTGAGCTTCCGTTACCTGAGCCTGAGCCCGAGCCCGAAGTTCCAACAGAACCCAATGAGGAGACACCAAATGCTAGTTAAATATAGAATGTTATCAACTATAACCAACGCTCAGTTTAAAGCTGATATAATTGGTATTATAGAAGGTACTATTACAAGCACTGCTCAACTAAGTGCTGGAGCTGATACAACAAATAGTTCCTTTACTGGATCATATCCAACTGGCACATATACTAAAGTTAATGCTACCACAAATACTTTTAGTAAAGTACATGGCACAGACGCTGCGTATACTCACTACTTCAGATTAACATTTGATGCTGGAGTAGGGTTAGATGCAAAATGGACTAATTTTGCGCTTGCACAAGGTTATACATCAGGAACTGATACACTATTAAATAGTTCAAGTCTTACTTGTAACGTAAAACCAAACACTTTTATTGGTAGTGCGGCATTTCCGTCAGGTATAAACATTGTATTAACTCCTAAAAATATTTGGTTTAGTAGTCTTACAAGTGGTGCAACATTTGGTATATTTGATTTAGGTGCTAATGGAGTTACAGCAACATATGCTGATAATATGAGAATGTGTATTATGAATACTACTGCGACAAGTAGTAATATTGTTGTGCCTTATGTTTATAGTATTGATGGTCCTAACAGTGCATATACTTCAATGACTGCTACTGTAACTACTCTTGGAAATCCAACATTAAAAACAAATACCGCAGGCAGCGCACTGATTATTGAAAATCCTGCATTTGTTCAATTTTCACAACAAGGTAATCAAGTTTATGGTATTGCTAACTTATTAAAAATAGGAACTAGTTTATTTGCCATGGATAGCATTTATAATACCGCAGGTGTTCGGCGAATAGTCGCCCCAATAGATTACGCAATAGTTACGGAGTAAAAATATGTTAGCAATAATCAATACAAGCGGCTGGAATGCAGCCCAAACTTCCGGATCAGGTATCGGAGCCAATGCAAGAACTAGAAGTTTTAATTTTATGTCTGCTGTGCATTCACTTGCAACGTGTGCAGCTGGAGGAACTCCTGTTGCTGTAAATCCTGTTGACGCGAATACATCAATAAAAAATACTAGTTTTAATTGTATTAAACTATTAAGTAATACAGAAGCAGGTGGCTGGACACTGGGTAGTAGTAATAATATATCGGCAGCTACTACTTATAGTGCTAGTGCTGGTTCACTAAGAGTTGATCTATACAGAGATTCAGGAAAAAGCAGTCAGCCTTGGTATCGTTGGACCCTTGGTACCAACCAGTATAATTTTAGCAACAGTCAGTATGATAGCTATCCACAATTACAAATGTGGTGTGGTCATAATAACAGCTCCTACAATCCTGCTTCAAGTGCTTGGAGTACTGACCCTAGTTACTATAATCAGTATAATGGTACCAGTTTAGGAGTGCCATGGTCTAGCGACTGGACTAATAATCCTTATCAACGACCATTTGACGTAAGTACGGGATATGATATTCATGTTGCAATAACTGCAAACTATATAATTTTATCACAAGCCAACCAAATGTGGTACTATGGTATACGCAATCAAGCAGGCTGGGAACTAGGACGAACAGATAATCCTGCCTGGGCAACTTTTGGTTTTTGTGGAGACAATGGGTCTGCCAATCACGTTAACAGCAACTCGCAACACACTGATTGGGCTCATGCATTTATGGCAACTATTGATTCAGCAGGTAATCAAAGTGGTGCTAGTCTGAGAGGCTTTTACTCGTGGTATACCACAGGCATGAATTCAATTACTGGTCAGAACTACAATAGCACTACACAGAACCAATTTAATATGAGTGGTGGTTTAAGACCATTATTTCCAATGGGATATCCAAGTAATAATGGTAGTTCTGGATGGGCCGCAGAATCTCCAGTTACAGATCCAGTTACTGGACTAACAGTACCTCCAGCATATCCAATTGTATTTAATTATGGTAACAGTAGTCAAGGTTGCTCAGGTCAAATACCAGGAATTTACAAAGGCATGAGTCATAATAGCAGCGGACTTAATTTTTATGTTACTGCAAGTGAGTACGTAATTGATGGTCAAAGTTATGTGCCAGTTAAAACGGCTAGCCCTAGTTATCCTGAACTGTTTTTCTTAAGAAAAGCATAAAATCATGGCTGATACAATAGTAATCGGCCGAGCTTTTGCACCTGGTGTTCTTTCTTTATCCAAGTCAACAACAGAGCTAACAAGCTTACAAACCAACACTACTGCATCAACACTTACACCAGGTACCGTACTATCTGGTGTAATTAAACGGCCAGGTGTTGCCGCTGTCTTGAAGTTAACAACTGAGTTAACAAGTCTACAAACCAACACTACTGCATCAACTCTTGCACCAGGTACCGTACTATCTGGTGTAATTAAAATACCCGGTGTTGCTGCTGTGTCTAAGCTGACAACAGAGCTGACCAGTCTACAACTAAATACTACACTAACTGGATTATATCCATCTACTAAAGTGCTAGGAAGTATGATAAGGCCGGGTGTCGGTGGTGTGCAACGATTAAGCACCTTTTTGGCAACATCTAATGATCCAGTAGTACTTACAACGGGTACTACGGCTACAGTTACACAAAACTGGACACTAGGACTATAACAACTCAACCTTTTTAAGGAATTTTAATGAGTATAGCACAATATCTAACAAAATTTGCACTAGGGATAACTCCTGAAGGTCTACTCAGTCCCGCAAAAGGCGGAACAGGCTCAACAACAGGGGGAGGTGGGGGTGGTACTGCTCCTACTGTTACCTCTATTGCGTATATTAGCAATGATACAGCTACTGATACTGCAGGTGGTAGTATTGTTACTTTAACAGGCACTAACTTTAACGTTGGAGTTACTGTTTTAGTAGGTAACACACAAGTTAGTCAAGTTACTCGCGTTTCGGCAACTCAACTTACTTTTTTAGCTCCTGCTAATACTGCAGGAAGCTATATTCTTTATGTTGTTAATACGGATGGCGGTACTGCACTATCAGTCCCAGGTATTCAGTATTCAGGTGTACCTAGCTGGACAACAATTTCGGGCAGTTTAGGAAATGTCTATACTTCTGCAAGTTTTACTAGTACACTAGCAGCAACAGGTGATGCTCCTATTTCTTATTTAGTAACTAGTGGAGCGCTCCCTGCAGGAGTTAATCTTAATACTTCTACAGGTGTTATTAGTGGTACTATTCCGAGTGTTGCTAGTTCAACTACTTATAACTTTACGGTACGTGCAACAGATGCACAAAATCAAGATACTGACAGAGTGTTTAGTTTAACTGTTCTGCCGGTAACATACTCAGTTACTTCAGCAACCAACAATATAAATGAAGGATCAGCGCTAACTCTTAACGTAACAGGTGACGGTATTGCTAATGGAACATATTATTGGACTGTTAATACAAATGCTGGTGATTTTGGAACAAGTTCTGGTTCATTTACAATAGCCTCAAATAGTGGTTCCTTTACAGTAACACCAACAGCGGATGTAACAACAGAAGGATCAGAAACATTTACAGTGTCAATTAGATCTGGCTCTACATCAGGTACAGTTTTAGCAACAACATCATCAATAACAATTAATGATACAAGTATTGCGCCTAATGTGCCTACAGTTATTGGACAAGCTTTTGGTGGCGGGTACTACGCTGGTCAAATTAGTACAAATGGTAATGGCATTGCAACTCATTATTTGATTGTTGCTGACAAAACAGTTGGTGAAAGCCTTAATAACGTTGCCTGGGGAACATACGGTGCAACAGTAAACGTAACTTCAGAAATTGATGGTCCAACAAACTCAGCAACAATGGCTGCATTAGGATCTAACTATTCAGCTGCACAATTCTGTGAAAATTTAAATACAGGCGGTTATACAGACTGGTATATGCCAGCAAGAAAAGAATTAGCTTCAATATACTGTCAATTGAAACCAACAACAGGTGACAATGCTGGAGATTATGGATATGCTACTGCACAAATTGAAGCTACCGGTGTTAATAGTTGGTCAATACCGAAAAGAACTACTGGATATTCGTCCGTTGGTAATCCCTCACAAACAACAGCAACAAACTTTAGATCTGGTGCTTCTAGTCAAGAATTTTCATCCTCTTGGTACTGGGTTTCAACATCGTATACAGCCGATAATCGAGGCGCTTGGGCTATTTACTTTGTTAGCGGTGCTGAATCACCTGCTTTGTCTAAAAATGGTGGAAACTCGGTAAGAGCTGTTCGAAGAATTCCAGTTTAATTAACTAATTAGTAAAATCATGAAATATTTAGCAATAACACAAATAGATGCTCGCACAAAAATTTTGTGTACTGAGCAACCAATGCGTACAGGCCCCGACTATCCACAAATTAAAAATTGTAATATTGTGTGGTGTAATAAATCCACTTGGCCTATACCAACTACACCTCAGGGTGCTTTAACAAGACCGCCTTTATTTTATGGTACTTGTGATGACGATGCGGATACATCTATTCCTGGTGTTGTAAGACTTCTTACAGAACTAGAATATAGCGAATTAAAAACAGCTGAACATCAAGCTCGAAAACCATTTTCAAGTTGGATTGGGGATGAAGAAACAATGACCTGGTCCGCACCAACACTACCGCCAGACGATGGTAAAGCTTATTATTGGGACGAACCCACATTATCCTGGAATTCACAAACACTAGTTGTAGAACTATGAAAACATTTGAACTAGGATATTTTGGTAATATTTGGGTAAAACAAAATGTACTGGAAAGAAAAGGCGATAGTTTTGATGGACACGAACATAAGTTTGACCACGTTACACTGCTAACTTCAGGTAAAGTACAGGTTGAAATACAAGGTAAAGAACCAAAAGAGTTCGTTGCACCAACTTTTATTGTAATTCGCAAAGAGCAAAAGCATAAGCTAACAGCACTTGAAGACGGTACTGTGTATTACTGTGTTTATGCTTTACGAAACTTGGATGGCGATGTTATAGAAATTTTTGGTGAGCAACACGACCCAGATTCAGCCAGCGGAAGAGAAGATGGCTATTGGAAAAAGTTAAAGGAAAATAATGAGTCAAGCAAAAAATCTAGCCAAACTGGCTCAAAATATTAGTACTCAAGGTCTTTTAGGCTCATCTGCAATACAAGGCGGTGGTAGTGGGGGAGGCAACTTCCCTACCATTTCTGCTATTGTATACCCTGGTAACGATACTGCAATTAATACTACAGGCGGTGATACTGTTACATTAACAGGAACTAATTTTAATCCTGGTGTTAGTGTAATAGTAAACGGTGTACCCGCAAGTGTGGTTACTCGTGTTAGTTCAACACAAATTACTTTTACAACATCTGCTCAAGCAGCTGGCAGTTACATTATTTATCTTGTAAATACAGATGGCTCCACCGCACTAGCTGTTCCTGGATTACAGTATTCAGGTTTTCCTAATTGGACAACAGCGGCTGGTAATATAGGTAATCCTAATAAAGAAAGTAGTTTTACAACCACACTAGCTGCAACTGGTGATGCCCCTATTACTTATAGTGTACTATCGGGTACACTACCACCTGGAATTACATTAAATAGCTCAACAGGCGTACTAAGTGGCACTACTCCTGTTGTAACCGCAGCCACAACGTATACTTTTACTATTAGATCAACAGATGCACAGTTTCAAGACACTGATAGAACTTTTAGTATTACAGTTAATATTAGCCTAGTACCTCAAATAGGAACTACTACTTATGATGCTACAGGAATTGGAAAAGTAACTGATATAAGTGAACTTGCAAGTAATCCGTTAGTAATGGCAGAACTACCAACTTCGGGATACTTAAAGTATAATATATCAATAGGCAGTAATTCTACGCCTACGCCTATTACAGTTTCTTATCGGAAAACAAATAGCACTACTCTTGTACAATCAGCTTTTTCTTTGCTTGGACAAACCTTGTCTTATGTTGACGGATCTGTATCAGCTATACTACAAGGAGATAATGACGATCACGATACATTGTTTATGGATGCAGATGGTAAAGGTGTATTGGCCAGATTTAATACCAACAATTGGGGTGGTACCGCAAGCGATGGTACTTCGTATCTATATACTAAATTTTCTGGAACAACTACAACTGTTGGAAATAGTGAAATTGACTCAGTAGTCACTTATCCAATAAGTTCATTTATACAGAAACCAATTAGCACCCCCGCTGTAACTGGTCATCATGCTACCATAGTAACGTTTCCTTTGACAAATAGCGGGGTTTGGATAAACCTTACTTCAGGCACATACAAAACCAATAATTTTTCTGGTACAGCAATGCCTGGAATATTAAGTGGCGGTTTAGGTACAAACGCCCCAACAAATACTTTATATACAATTAGTGATGGTGTAAATCAGTTTATTATTGGTAGATATGGCACAACCACTGCCTACTTTTGCAAAGTAAACCTGACTACAGGAGCAATAACTGCTAATGCAATAAGCTATAGCACTAATGTAGTTTATTATGTAACTGGTGGTACAGAAGAAGACGCTGTTGGCGATCAATTATTTACTGTGGATTGTTTTACCACTTTTGTTAATGGTACTACTTTTTATTACCAAGGAACTAATGCTTGGAACAGTACTACTGGTATGCCCTTTGATCCAGCCGGAAAATCTACATTTACTGCAGGCCCTGGCCCAATCGGAACACAACAGTCAGGTATCGACCTATTTGGATCAGTTGATGCTGACAGATCGGTATGGTTTGCAGACTGGGGGCATGACAACGGTGGGCTATACAACGTTGGTACTGATATTGAATTGGGTACTAGAAAAACCAATATTAAGTTAATTTCGACTACATACACTAACTGATATTAGTAAGGAATCACATGGCAATTGCACGTTATTTATCAAAACTCGCCTCGGCACTAAGCCCCGAGGGAGTTATCCCAGCAACAAAAGGCGGAACAGGCTCTACCACTGGTGGAGCTGGCAGTGGTGGGCCTAAAATCTCAGCAGTTACAGTAACTAACTCCAGCTACAATGTTTTAGACGACACAGCAGTTGCGCTAGCTGGTGGATATATTAAAATTACTGGTAGTGGATTTGAAACTGGTTGTCAAGTATTGGTTGGTACAACACCAGCTACTTCCGTGACTTTTATCAGTGCTACAGAAGTACGTGCACAAGTGCCAGCTACCACAGCAGGTACTTATATTTTATATGTGGTTAATACTGATGGTGGCACTGCTATTCGTGTTAATGGCATTACATTTAGTGCAACGCCTACTTGGACTACTGAGTCGCCACTGGTCGGTGTAGTTAACTCAGCTATATCAATTCAACTAGCTGCCACAAGTGCTACAACTTTTGCACTTGCCTCGGGTAGCTCACTACCAAGTGGTGTTAGTTTAAGCTCTGGTGGTTTGTTAACCGGAACAGTTACCGGTATTAGTGGAAGTACTACATATAACTTTACCGTTTTAGCAACGGATGCTGAATTGCAAGATTCACCCAAAACGTTTGCCTTTGATATTAGTGTTGGTGATCCATACTTTATGTATAATTCATTGTTGTTATCGGCAAATGGCACTAATGAAGCACAAAATAATACTTTTTTAGATTCATCAACAAATAACTTTGCTGTTACCCGTACAGGAAATGTGTCTCAAGGTACATTTAGTCCTTATGGAAGTAATTGGAGTTTATACACAAACGGAACAAACAGCTATGCTTATTTGCCATACAGCGCCACTAGATCAATAGGTACCGGTGATTTCTCAATTGAGTGCTGGGTATATATAGCAAAACAGCCAGCAAATTATACCAGAGTCTGGAGTCATCAGAGCAACTATGGCTTAGCAGGCAGCATAGGTGTAGAATTGGGACTTGGCACAGTAGATACATTGATACAAACACTGGTTGACGGCAATAGCCAAATATATGCTAGCGCAACATACGATACTGGCAACGGTTCGGGACATGTTCGCCAATGGATACATGTGGTGTCATCTAGACAAAATGGTTATCTTAGAATATTTGTAAACGGAATTTTACGAGAAGCAAATACTAATTCAACAAATATTAATGGCACATCAACTACAAGTTTTGGCACCAACTCACAATTAGGTGGTGACTTAACTGAACTTTACATAAGCAATTTTAGAATGTGTATTGGGTCTGTCCCTACACTATATTCTACTACCAGTACTACTGCCGGCACTGCTATATTCACGCCATCAACAACACCCTTGACAACTACAAGCCAAGGTGCCTCAGGTGTTCAGTTATTGCTGTTTCAGGATAATAGAATCATTGACAGAAGCAGTAATGCCTTCGCTGTAACCACAGTTAACAATCCAAGCATACAACGTTTCTCACCATTCAGCCCCGGTACCGCATACTCAACCAGCACAATCAGTGGTTCTGCATATTTTGATGGTACTGGAGATTATTTAACTATTCCATCGAATTCTGTATTTCAATTTGGAACTGGTGATTTCACTATTGAGTGCTGGTTTTATGATACTGGTACCAGCGACACATACCCAGGTCTTATTTCATCAGCAAATGGCTGGCAAACTGGTTCAACTGCACTTAGATTTAACAATATAGGAAATAGAAGATTTGGGTTTTTTCATAACCCAACAGGTGATCCAGTTTTTTCTTCTACTAATACATTTCCTTCATATCAGTGGCATCACGTTGCAGTTACTCGTAGCGGAAGCACTATGAGAATGTTTGTTAATGGTGTACAAGAAGCATCAATAAGTGCAACAGCTTCTATTTCATTGGATACAACAACAGGTGTTGTTATTGGTTCTGGATTTGATTCAAGTTCAAAAATCAAAGGATACGTATCAAATGTTCGGATTGTAAAAGGAACAGCAGTTTATACTAGTGCATTCATACCGCCTACTGCCCCCGTAACTGCAGTAGCAAATACAAGCTTGTTGTGTAATTTCACCAACGCTAGTATTATTGATTCAACAATGCAAAATAATGTAGAAACAGTTGCTGATGCAAAAATATCTACTACGCAATCAAAGTTTGGTGGATCAAGCATTTATTTTGATGGAGCTGGAGACTATTGTTTTTTACCAAAAACAGACGCATTTCTTTTTCGGAGCGGGGATTTTACAGTAGAATTATGGTCTAATATTGGTGATACTAACAATAGAAAATATATTTTAGGTCCTGGAACCAATACTGCATCACATATTTCTGGGTTTGGTTTAGAAATATGGGGCCAACAATTATCTATTTGGGCTAGTAGTAATGGCACTGGCTGGAATATGATAGAATGTGATACTGCAAGCAACAGAGGGTCCACTTTTATGGCAACAAATACTTGGTATCATATTGCTGTTACAAGAAGCGGTAATACTATTAGAAGTTTTATAAATGGTGTCTTAGAGAAAACATTTACTGTATCTGGTTCTATTTTTTCCGATCCAAATATTCCATATAATATAGGCCGCTCAGGTTATGACATTGGCGGATATTTTTACTTCAATGGTTATATGGATGACATTAGAGTTATCCGAGGTGTTGCACGTTATACTGCCAACTTTACGCCACCAACCTTAGCCGCATTAACGCAATAAAATTAGTAGGCACTATGTAAAACAGTGCCTGCTATCACACCCAATACCAGGGCTAATTTTAGTATTGCCCTATAAGTTATTTTGGTGTATAATATAAAATCAACAATACGCAAGTATTACAAGGAATATCTATGACCTTAATTGTTCAGAACGCACTTGACCCTACACTGGTACTACCTGTAGCCAAGGGAGGCACAGGCACATCTACTCCAGGACTCGTAGCAGGTACTAATGTTACAATTACAGGGTCTTGGCCCAATCAAACAATTGCAGGACCAGCAAGTCTTACAGGACCTACAGGTGCGCAAGGCATTCAGGGGGCTACAGGACCTACGGGGTCTGTAGGCCCTGCGGGAACAACAGGTTTAGGTTTTGCAATTGCAAAAATTTATCCTAGTGTTGCTGCATTAACTGCCGATACTTCTCCTAGTGGAATTATAGCTGGACAATTTGCAATTATTGATACTGGTAATAGTAACAATGCAGAAGATGCAAAATTATATTTGTGGAATGGTTCAACATACACTTATACAACAGATTTAAGTGGTGCTAGCGGACTTCAAGGTCCTCAGGGTACTCAAGGCGTTACAGGTCCTACTGGTGCTCAGGGAATTCAAGGTATCCAAGGTGTTACGGGCCCTACAGGACCTACAGGTGCTCAAGGAATTCAAGGAATTCAAGGAATTCAAGGAATTCAAGGAATTCAAGGTACTACTGGTCCTACAGGTACTCAGGGTATCCAAGGTGTTACAGGACCAACAGGTGCTCAAGGCTTAGCAGGAGCAGATTCAACAATAGTAGGACCAACGGGTGCTCAAGGAATTCAAGGTATTCAAGGTATTCAAGGACCAACAGGCGTTCAAGGCGTACAAGGTATTCAAGGTATTCAAGGTATTCAGGGTGTTACAGGCCCCACAGGGGCAGCCTCAACAATAGCAGGACCCACAGGACCTACAGGTATCCAAGGTATTACAGGACCTACAGGTTCACAAACAGGTGTAGCAGTTTGGGATGAAGATGGTTTTGTAGGTACATTTACTAATCTTAACTTTGTTGGTTCCGCTGTTACTGC
>ENA-OSIY01000972-OSIY01000972.1-marine-metagenome-genome-assembly--contig:-NODE-972-length-15661-cov-7.409266_pt1 | contig 15661 bp, 34 predicted proteins | sample MGYA00237884_ERZ534233 | MGnify/ENA primary metagenome ERZ534233 (study PRJEB26412, sample SAMN06343840) | marine metagenome | isolation source: estuarine water | place: USA: Columbia River Estuary... | reverse complement strand
CCCCCTAGGCAGCTTGCCCACCCCCCTGAAGTCTCTAAAGACTTCAAAACTTCTAAGACTTTAGAGTCTTAGAAAATCTTCCTAGCCTTTTAACAGTCTCCATAGAGACTTTAAAAGACTAGGATTCCCACTCCTCAGCTCCAAAGACTTTCAAAGTCTTCAAGGCCCGCCCCTCTGAAGACTTTAAAAGTCTTAGAAGAGCTAACAAGTTTTCTAGTTTACAAAACTAGGAGGACTTTAAAGCTTTTTTAAACCTTTAGGTTTACTCCAAAGACTTCCAATCTTTTCAACGACTTACATGTTTTTTAGTCTACGACTAATCAACCCCTCCTGAGACTTTAAAAGTCTCCTAAGTCTTTCGAGCTGCAAGGAAAATCCCGACAGGGATTCGCGCTGCTTTGAAGACTTTAAAAGTCTTAGCCGATTTTACCCTATCTCCATAACCTATAAAAGGTTATGGAGATAGGGTAGAAACTTCTCCGTTATTATTTATTTAAAAGGAGTGTCGAAGACACGGTCACTTTAGTGACCTTTTAAATAAATAATAACGGAGAAGTTACCATGGCAAAATCAAATTTCAACCTCATCGACTCCAATCAAATTGCTACGGCTCGACAAGTTTTTGCAGTGGCTAGCCACTTTGCTTCAATCAAAGCTTCCTCTCCATCGGAGAGATATGGATTGACCAAAGTCTTTAATGCAGTGCTTAATAAGCACTACAAAGACTCTGATAGCTTTATGACCCATTCTGATGTTTCAGAATGGTTTGAATGGGATTGTGTTCCAGAGCAGTTCCTTCATATGATTTCTACCAAGAAATCAAAAGCGAAAGCCAAGCCAAAAGCAAAAGCAAAATCAAAAGTAAAAGCAAAAGCGAAGCCAACGGCTTCAAAGAAAGAATCAACTTTGACTCAACGAGTTGAGGCAATGGAAGCTACTCAAGCTAAAATCTTAGAGCTTCTAGAAGCTATCGCTAAATAAAATCTATCGGGAGGGCTTCGGCTCTCCCTTTTTTTTGTTTTTAAATTCTATTAATTTTTGAGGTATAGATTTATGCAAGACTTTGATGATAGTTATATATGGGCAAGAATGTTTCCTGATGTTTCATTTCGTGATAAAGTTTGTATAGAGTGGGATGATGGTACAATAGCTGTTCATAAACATCTATACTATTGCGAAGAAGTTCTACATAGTATAGACTGGTCTACTGTTGCTAAGTGCTACGAGGTATAAATATATGAGGAAAGTTCCGCTAAAAGGCGGTGATGAATTCGATGCTCTGACTAAAGCTAGAAAGTTTTATAAATTTAAAAGGAGCGTACTAAAGAAAATAAAGCGTAGATATAATAAACGCTTTCGCCAAGCTTCTAAGTCTCTAACAAAAGAGGATTAGTTAATTTATATAGCCTATTACGAAGTAGTAGGCTCTATTAAATTAACTTCAAAACGAAAAGGTATAACACTATGATTAAATCAGTCCCTGCTTTTGTGACCCCCGAAGATATGAAAGACTTAGAAGATAGAATAGAAAGCTATTCCGGCAGTGAGAAGGCAGCAGCTTGGATGGGTGCTATTATGGCTTGGAACTTAGCTTGTAAGATAGTTAATGAAGAAGAGGTAGAAGATAATGTTTAATATTATATTTGACGGCAATAGAATTATATGTGAAGATTTGGATGTTGCCAGAGACTTAGCGGCCAACCTGTTAGAAAATTATAGCGAGGTTAATATCTATCCTTCGGAGGATGTTGACCTTGAAAGTTTAAAAGAGATAGAAGTAGAGGTATAAGATGTTAGCTGATTTGTTTACAATCTGTTTAGTTGCAGCGGTTACAGTGCTGCTTTTTAAATATAGTGAAAGAGAGGATGACGATATATGAACACTTCAAACGAACTAGAAAAGACTTTACAGTCACGTTTAGATGCTAAGCTTATAAGTTCCTGTGCTATACTACGAATCTGTATTAGTCATCGACCTAAAACAGAAAATAACTTTAGACCTGAAGGTGAATATATGTTACATAGTTGGGGAGATGAGGGAGGCCAGATGGATATATTTTGGGGTCACTATGACTTGACAGTTAAAGAGGCGCTAGATTTATGGGATGCCAAGCTGAGCCAACAGATTAAATGGTTTAAATAATTAATATATACCCTACTACTTAATGACTTTTAAGTTAGTGAGTTCTTACGAACTAACTTAAAAGACATTCAGTTGTAGGGTAAACCACCACCGAGGAAATGCCGATGTTCAATACTCACTGCAAAGCCGTTCAAGAATACTCTCAGCGTAGTGCTACTAACATGTCAGATACTGTTTTAATGGTAGTGCTAAGCATTCAACAAAACTGGCTCGGTGTTGGCGACCAGCTAACCGATGTAAGATTAAATAAATCTGAGTCCCGATTCTTGTGGGGCACTAAAGCCAAGACATATAGCTACTTAAAATCTAATCAGCATAAAGTATATGCTCAAGTGATGGCTGTTATCCACAGCAAGCAAACAGACTTTATGAAATCTATATCGCTAATGAATATATTCTTGAGGGTCGATGGCTTGGGCTTAGCTAAAGCTGGTTTCTGTTGCCAGTTGATTGCTGGATTGGTTGGCTGTATGGATACTCATAATATTAGAATGTATGGGCTGGACACTAAAGACTTAACACTAGCCAAGAACCCCAAGACTCAGAAGGGTATTGATGCTAATAACGCTAAGATAGATAAGTATATAGAGTTATGTGCTGACTATGGCTGTGAGAATCTTTGGAACTCTTGGTGCGACTTTGTAGCTACCAAATCTAAGAGATGGCAAGACGGAAATCATGTATCTGAAGTACATTATACTTACCTCACCGGAGAATAACTATGTTTAAAACATTTGAAGTCGAAGAGTTTTACGACATGATAGCTTATGCTATTCGAGAAGGTTTAATATTTGAAGCTAATGTTTGTGGCGACAAAGCCCGTAGACTATATATAGTTGAATTTGCTGGAGGTCATTGATGCAGCTACCAACTGAAGAAGAGTTTAAAGAGACTTGTGCCGAGCATCTCTGGTGTTTCACTATGGAGCCTGACTTAAACAAGGCAATGGAGGGGCTAAAGACCTATCACTATATACAAAAAGTTATTAAGCTAGGCGGCGGTAAGTATAAACAGATACACCGCCGTAGCTTTGAGGCTTGGATGGATAAGACTAAAGCGAGGTTACACAATGACTAAAGACGAGGCGGTGTTAGCTGCTATGGAGCAGGTGTGGAAAGATATGAGGGACGGCGAAGGCCAGCCGCTCTATGATTTGCTAGAACTTATACCACTTAAAGAACTAATCGGTTACTTAGATGAGGCAGAACGACATGAAAAGCTCAGATATAATTAAAGAAGGCAATGTTTTATGGCGTGTTGACTGGCTCGGAGAGTTTGATGCACCTAGCTTTAGCTTTAACTTACAAGATGCACACAAAGTAGGACTTATGTATAGCGATAAGCCCTACATAATCACTATGATACAAGGTGACACACTAAACAAATCAATAAAAGGTAAATGATATGTCCAATAAAGATGAGTTCTTTAACATTATAGATGACTTAGCTTCAAGTTCTGAATACTTTAAAGGGATACCTAACTTTAACCCACCAGATGAGATGCTTGAGGTACTAGATGAAGTAGCGGCTCAACTGTTTAACATGGTCATTCAAGATAAAGAAAAACAATAACCAATTACTTAATGACTTATAAGTTAGTAAGTTCTTACGAACTAACTTATAAGACATTAAGTTATTGTAACAGAGCCGGTGTCGGCTGTCAAGTAAAATCGGAAACCAATTAACTACAATAGGTCACAAACTATGGAAACTTTATTTAACTTAGTCGCAAAGGCTACACACTCAGCAGTATTTAGCGGTAAGAAAAACGGTACAGTATTCGGTAAGTCTTTTATTGTAAGACGTAGAACAATTAAGAACCGCTTCGAGGTCAGCAAGGGCGACTGCTTCAACATCTTCCACTGTTATAAGTGGGCATTTTATTTACAGCATGGTAGCTCTCGAAGCATTAGCTTTAAGAACATCAAAGATATTAACGGAACCGAGGGAGTTGTAGCATGATAGAACACGACAGACCTTACCCTGACGAAGTTACTTATGAGTGCTTCAGTTGTGGTGGGGCTACTAATAACGGCTACGACAATGGTCAATGTGCAACTTGTTTAGGAGAAGATTGATATGAATGCTATCGTAAATATGTTTAGAAACACATCAGATATGACAGAGCTAAAGCGTAGTGGCTACGGCGAGGCAGGCTTCGAGATAGGTGAAGCTATCCTCCAGTACCATACTCAAGCAGCTAGTATACAGAACACTACTAAGAAAGTAATCTACCGTGAAGACACTGGAGCACAGCTTGGTGTTCATGGCTTAGACTACAAAGCAGTTGCACCCCATGAGATGATTGATGTTACAAGAGCTATCATTGAGCGGTCTGACTTAGACACAACAGGGATTCAAGAGACTATCAGGACATCACACAACGGCTCTCGAACCTTTGTACAATATAAGCTACCAGCCCATACCTTTACCACACCAGACGGTGACACTGCATCCCTTGGGCTGTTAGCAGTGTCAAGCTTTGATGGGACATGGCCGTTTATGATTAGTGCCGCTGCTATACAACAAGCTTGTACCAATCTTCAGGTGTTTGTTTCCGGTGAGGTTGCTGTGTTTAAAGCTAAGCATACTCGACACTTAAACATTGAGATGGGTGGTAGGGTTATTACTAAGGCACTGGACTTGTTTGAAAACGAGAGAGAGCTTTGGAGCCAGTGGAGTAACGAAGCAATGACTGACATCCAAGCATTTACAGCAGCCGCTGAAGCTATCAACGCCACATCAGCCTTAAAGATTATCAACAGCAACCCAGACTATACCCCCAGTCAAGTTCTTGACAAGATGCCCAGAGTAAATAGCTCACTAGAATATATCTGGGGCACTTGGCAGAACACATATCGAAGACGACTTGGTGCAAACCGCTGGGCTTTTTACAATGCACTGACTGATTGGTCTACTCACTCTATTACTAAGAGACAATCAGCGGCAGGGAACATAGCAGCCACCAGAAATAAACGACAAACAATTATTCAAGATTACTTTCAGAGGGCAGCATAGATTGAGTCAAAACTTAGCGGCAGCGCACAATGATTTTATGAAAGGCTTGTTAACTTTAATGCAAGCCTGTAGTAAATGGGATGTAACAGTAGATGAACTTCTTAAATATATAAGAGAGGAAGAAAGTAAATGACAGCAGCATATACATTAGAGAGTAGGATTATTCACTGGCACCATGACCGTAATCTTATCCACGGTTCAACAGACCACCAGCAGTTTGAGAAACTCTTAGAAGAAGTTGAGGAGTTGCGGCTAAACATTATGAACAGCCAGCCAATCATTGACGACATCGGAGACATCATCGTAGTGCTATGCAACTTGGCACATCGAAATAACCTAACACTCCATGACTGTATGGCTCATGCCTATGAAGATATACGACACCGCAAAGGCAAGATGGTTGACGGGTTGTTTGTTAAAGAGCGGGTCGATGAGAGTGTCACCTCTTGACAACAGTGGTTATAGTATTAGGGCTGTTGTTGTGTAGCGCCTCCTCTGAACTCATGGTAATATGCACAGCGACATCCTTTATTTTAGAACTTAACAAAGATTATTAAATAAAGCTTCACATCTAATACAACTTGTGGTATAATGCCACCTCACTTTTACACCAACGACAGGAAAGATAATATGGCTATTGTAACAGGAACAGCATACTGGGCAAGCGTAACAACTCCGAACACCACTTACGAACCAGTGTACACAGTAAACTTAGTAGTCGATGAAGAGACTGCACAAACCTTTAGGTCACAGGGTCACACAGTCAAAGATATGGACGAAGGCCCAGCTCTCATCATCAAACGTAAAGTCAACGGCCCGAACGGAATGATTCGTCAAGCCCCTAAGCTTGTAGACTCTACTAAGAATCCAATTGATGAGCGTATCGGTAACGGCTCATCAGTCAAGATTCAATATAAGGAATGGGAATCTGTATGGAAAGGCAAGACCTTTAAGGGCTTAGACTTCCAAGCAATGCAGGTATTAGACTTAGTGTCTGTCGGCTCAGTCGATGGCGGTGAGTTCGACATAGAAGACGAAATGGAGGGAACAATTTAATGATGACATATAAAATGGGTGATGTATCTTACGACATCAGCAAGCTGGATGACGAGGGGCAGACGTACTTTAATCTGCTCCGAGTTGCGATGACTAAAGTTAACAGCACCAACGATGAGATTCAAGTTCTCCAAGCTGGAGCGAATTACATTAAAGACCTACTAGAAGATAGACTTACGGACGAAGCTATCACTGAAGAAATTGAGGACATGGAAGTTGAAGTAGCAGCCTAACCTTGAGGTAACGCAATGCCGTTTGTTAAATTTCATCTCCCATGTAACTCATGTGGAGGCAGCGACCCAGTCAGTCAGAACGATGACGGGTCAGCTTACTGCTTTAGCTGCAATCAATATTTTAAAGACTACGGCACATCGGAAGTGCAAACCCCTAAACAAGATACCGTAACGGACTTCACAGCGTATCAAGGAGCCGGTAGTGGCTCTAGCTTTAATGCCCTAACTGACCGACAGATTAGTATCGAAACAGCCAAAAAGTATGGCGTTAGGTCTACTACTCTCAACGGTCAGGTTACCAGCCACCACTACCCCTACTTCCACAAGGGCGAGGAAGTGGCAACGAAAGTTAGAAAGCTCAACAAGCAGTTTGCTTGGAAGGGTGACTCTAAAGAAACAGGGTTGTTCGGAGAGCAGCTCTTCAAATCAGGCGGTAAGTTTATTACAATCGTAGAAGGAGAGTGTGACGCTATGGCGGCATACGAACTACTCGGAAGTAAGTGGCCTGTTGTAAGTATAAAGTCTGGAGCACAAGGAGGTGCTCGTGATGTTAAGAACAGCCTAGAGTTTCTTGAATCATTCGAGACTGTAGTCATCTGTTTCGATAGCGATACAGTGGGCAAGGACGGAGCTAAAGCAATTGCTAAGCTCCTCACCCCCAACAAAGCTAAGCTGATGACACTGCCCGAGGGATTCAAAGACCCTAACGATATGCTCAAAGAGCGCAAGCATTCCTCCTTTGTTAATTGTTTCTGGGATGCTAAGGTCTACACCCCTTCAGGGATTATGAACTTGTCTACTCAGCTAGACGAATACAAGCGACTCCGTACAGAGAAGGTGCCGTCCATCCCCTACCCTTGGGCTGGGCTTAACGGTAAACTAGAAGGCATCAGGGCTGGTGAGTTGATTACTCTTACTGGCGGCACTGGACTAGGTAAGTCTTCTGTAACTAGAGAGCTGTCTCACTGGCTCATCAACAACACCAAAGATAACGTAGGCATCGTAGCTCTTGAAGAGAACTGGATGCGAACTGCTGAAGGTATCATGGCTGTTGAAGCTAACTCTAAGCTGCATCTTGACAGCGTTAAGAATCAGATAGGTGATGAGAAGCTTGAACAGTATTACCGCAAGGTATTCATGGGAGAGAACGAGGGTCGTGTTTGGATTCATGCTCACCTTGGTGTCAACAATCTAGAAGACATCTTCAGCAAGCTTCGCTACCTGATTGTCGGATTAGATTGTAAGTGGGTTGTAGTTGACCACCTTCACATGTTAGTTCTTCAAGCCTTGGAGGGCGATGAGCGCAAAGCTATTGACGGCATCATGCATCGACTCCGCTCTCTTGTAGAAGAGACTGGTGCTGGATTGATACTTGTGTCTCACCTCCGTAGGGTAGAAGGTAACAGGGGGCATGAGAACGGTATCGAAACCGGACTCTCACACCTTAGAGGTTCACAGTCTATTGCTCAGCTAAGCGATTGTGTTATAGGATTAGAGCGCAACCAACAATCAGATGACGAGGTAGAGGCTTCGACCACTAAGGTCAGGGTACTCAAGTCCAGATACACTGGTGATGTTGGGCTGGCTTGTAGCCTACACTACGACTCAGTAACAGGCAGACTTAAAGAAGTAGATGACGGTGATAACTATGATGCCTTTGACGGAGACGAGCTATGAGTAACTTAGTATTTGATATAGAAGCAGACGGCCTCAACCCCACCAAGATACATTGTATTGTGGCACAGGACGTAGACACTATGGATGTGTTTACGTTCGACAATACACAGCTCGAAGAGGGTTACGGATTACTTAGAGCAGCTAACAAACTAATCGGTCACAACATAATTGGCTATGACCTGCCAGCTATTAAGAAGATTACAGGTATCGACCTCAGTGACAAGCAGATTGTAGATACCTTGGTACTATCCCGTCTCTTCAAGCCACCCAGAGAAGGCGGCCACGGCTTAGAGTCTTGGGGTTACCGCCTCAAGTTTGCTAAGGGTGACTTCGGTGAGCAAGACGATGCGTGGGATTACTACCGACCAGAGATGCTCAAGTATTGCCAGCGTGATGTAGAGTTAAACACAAAGGTATATCAGCAGCTTCGGGTAGAGAGCAGGGGCTACACCCCACAAGCAGTTAAGCTAGAGCATGACGTTGCTTGGATTATAGATAAGCAGCGAGACAACGGCTTCAAGCTAGATGTAAAGAAAGCTATGCTGATGGTTGCAATGTTCCAAGAGAAGTTAGATGCTACAGAAGCTGAGGTACATGAGACTGTCAAGCCCAAGGTTGAGACACAGATACTCAAGCCTCAGTATACTAAGACTGGTGCGATAGCTAAGACAGCTAAAGACCAACACGACAAGGGTGTCAGGCTTACAGACGAAGAGTGGACAGCGATGCTCAACACTGACAAGCCAGTAACTCGTAAGACATATACTGAGTTCAACTTAGGTTCTCGCAAACAGATTGGAGATGTATTGATTGAGGCCGGTTGGGTTCCTAAGAACTTCACACCTACTGGTCAGCCCATCGTTGATGAGGGTACACTAAACAAAGTTAAAGGTATCCCTGAAGCTGCGCTGATTTCCACTTACCTAATGCTTCAGAAGCGTTTAGCTCAGGTAAACAGTTGGCTCAAGACAGTAGAGGATGACGGCAGGGTTAGAGGTTATGTTAATCCTAACGGTGCAGTGACAGGCCGCATGACACATAGTCATCCTAACATGGCACAGATACCTAGCTCCAACTCACCCTACGGTAAAGAGTGTAGAGCTTGCTGGACTGTAGAGGCTGATAACAAACTGGTAGGCATTGATGCTTCAGGCTTAGAGCTTAGAATGCTTGCTCACTATATGAACGATGAGGCATACACAAATGAAATACTCAACGGAGACATTCACACAGCTAACCAAAAACTTGCAGGACTTGAATCAAGAAATCAGGCGAAAACTTTCATCTATGCCCTCCTCTACGGAGCTGGAGATGCAAAGCTTGGGACAGTGGCTGGACAAAGTAAGGCAAGAGGCAGACAAATGCGAAGCCAGTTTCTTGATAGTCTACCATCATTTAAATCTCTTGTCCAACGAGTACAACGAGAAAGTAAAAAGGGATTCCTCAAAGGGTTAGACGGTCGTAAGTTAGCTATACGCTCTGAACATGCTGCACTCAACACACTGTTGCAGAGTGCTGGAGCAATCGTAATGAAGGAGGCGCTGGTTATCCTTGATGGTTACTTCAAGAGCTTTAAGGTTGACGCTAAGTTTGTAGCTAACGTCCACGATGAGTGGCAGATTGAATGTAAAGAATCAAACGCAAAGCAAGTAGGCGAACTAGGTGTTCAAGCAATTGTTCAAGCTGGTATAAACTTAAAATTAAATTGTCCCCTAGACGGTGACTACAATATCGGAGACGGCTGGCATGAAACCCATTAAAGCAGACAGAAAGAAGTTCGACCTCGACCTACAGTACGGTGAGATACGAGAAGATAAGATTGCAGACATGCTCACCAACAAGAAGATAGAAGTTAAATCAGAGCGTGGGATGTGGGCTAAGACAGGAAACATCGCCATTGAGTATAAGTCTTATGGTAAACCTTCAGGGATTGATGCAACAGAATCTGACTATTGGTTTCACAACTTATGTATTGGTGATGAAGAATACTGTACACTTGTATTCAACACAAACACATTAAGAAAGATTGTTAAACGATTAGACAGTTTTAAAACAGTATCAGGTGGTGACAATAGAGCCAGTCAAATGTATCTATTAAACTTACAGAAGCTATTTTCCTCAGATGTAATCAAAGCCTTTAAGGAGTTAGAAGATGAATCAGAAGCCGCTTAATACTTTAGTTCCCGACATCTATGAGTTACTTGAAAACCTTTCAAACGGTGAGCCTCTTCCAATAACGGAGGAGGCGCTTGACCTTACAATGGCTTCAATGAAAGAAGCTATACTTCACTGGGCAACACCAAGACCTAGAGACACTGACTTCACTGTCCGAATGTCTAACGTAGGTAAGCCCTCACGACAGTTGTGGTTTGAGAAGCGTGACCCTAAAGGGCGTGGCGGTGTAGACGGTGCAACACAGATTAAGTTTCTCTATGGTCATGTGTTAGAAGAGATTGTACTCATGCTTGTAAGGATGGCAGGACACAACGTCACCGATGAGCAGAAGCAAGTAACAGTCGAAGGTGTTGTAGGCCACATGGATTGTAAGATTAACGGACAGGTAGTAGATGTTAAGTCCGCATCCAAGTTTGCCTTCAACAAGTTCCGCAACGGCACACTGGCATCTGATGACCCCTTCGGTTACCTTGGACAGCTTGCTGGTTACGAGAAAGCAGAAGGCACAGACGAGGGTGGTTTCCTTGTTATCAACAAAGAAAGCGGTGAGCTGTGTATGTTTGTTCCGGATGACTTGGACAAGCCCAACATAAAAAATACAATTATTACACTAAAAGACGAATTAGAGCTTAACATTCCACCTAAACTGTGTTATAATCCTACCCCTGACGGCAAGAAAGGAAACATGCAACTGCCTAAAGGATGTACGTGGTGTAAGTATAAGCATGAATGCCACAAAGATTCTAATGATGGTAACGGCCTGAGAACTTTTAAATATTCCACAGGCTATAAATACTTAACAGAAGTAGTAGTCGAACCCAAGGTAGATGAGATACTATGAACCGAACAAAATCTAAGCGTATAAAAAAACATGCAGAAACATTGCAGGTTGAATGGCTTAAAAGCCTCCTTGATACTGAGGAGGCTTCTAAGATTAACAAAGATAACTTTAGGGAAATGCTCCCTGCACAAACCCACATCTGGGCTAAGGGTACAGTCCACACTAGCTTCTATACATTGAAGTGGTTGAGCAACAAAATTAAACAGTTGATTAAGATTTTTCCTGATAAGCAGGTTGAGGATGTAAGCTCTCAAGACATTGAATGGAAGATGAGTCAGCGTTAAACGAAAGGAGTCACATGAAGAAAGTACGCAAAGGATATAGGAAGCCGAGAGTGAAGCGCCCAGTTGAGAAGAACTTAGTTAAGGGTTACGACTCTAACTGGGAATACGAGCTTCACTCCGGTATCCTAGATGCATGGGAGTTTCACGTTGACAAGGTTGAGTACACAATTAGTCACAAGTACGAGCCAGACTTTGTTAAAGAAATTGAAGGCAAGAAAATACTGCTCGAAGCAAAGGGTCGCTTCTGGGACAGTGCAGAATACTCTAAGTATATCTGGATAGCAAAGGTTCTTCCAGACGATGTTGAGTTAGTGTTTCTGTTTGCCAACCCTAACTCTCCTATGCCAGCCGCCAAGGTACGTAAGGACGGCACGAGGCGTACACATGGAGAGTGGGCATCAGCCAACAACTTTAGATGGTTTAGTGAACAGACCATACCAGACAACTGGATTACCGCAAAGAACAGAGAGGACTTTAAAGATGAGCATTAATGACGCAACCCCACAAGACTGGGACAGAGTTAGAGAAACAGGGGAGCCTACCTTTGAGGAGTATCAAAAGCGTTTAAAGTTTAGCTGGGTACATGATGGCACAAAGCCAGCAGCGCAGACAGCTTACGCAGAAGACGTAGACTTGTTTGGAGACTGCTGGGATGTAAAGGAGCTTACACTAGATGAGCAGATGCAGGTTTATCTTGACGCAGCCGCAGAAGAAGAGCTTGACAGCTACGATGAAAACGGCTATGCCCTTAAAGTTTCTAAAGAAGATGTAGATGCAGTAAATAACCCAAGCCATTACAACACCGGAAGCGTTGAGTGTATCGAGGCTATCGAAGAGTCTATGAGTGCTGATGCATTCCGAGGATACCTCAAGGGCAACTGCATGAAATACTTGTGGCGTTACAGCTATAAAGGCAAGAGCTTAGAGGATGTTCAGAAAGCTCAGTGGTACTTGAGCAAGTTAGCAGGAGCGCTTGGAGGATGAAGTGGTGGAGGATATGGGCTAAGTCGCTAGGCGAGAAGGTTGGAGAAACAGACCATCAAGCGGACATGGTTGCAGGTATCCGCACCTTTTGGTGGGTTGTCCATATCTTCACATGCTTTATGATTATAGTGAGTAACGCAAAGAATCTAGGTTGGCTATGATGGAAGACAGAAAAGAAGAGCGGCGTGGCAGGTTTGAGCGCAAGAAAAACTTTAAGAAAGTGAAGAAGGCTCACAAGGCCGACACTAAACAACAACAGAAAATAAAAAAGGTATTGGTAGATGACTGGAACATTTATGAACATGCTATGGAGCGTTGAGTTTCGCTTTGGTATCGGCTTAGATTTAGAGTCGTGTGATAGCCGCCCAGTTTGGGCTATACGAAACAACGAAATGACCGCAATGGCATTTGATGGGCTGGTACTACTTATCCCGTTTTTTGTTATAACGATTGGTAGAGTTTGGGAGGAAGATGAAGATGCTGTATAAGATAAAGTTTGTGGCTAAAGCGTTAGGTTATTTTATAATCTCTCCAGTCTATGTACCTGCGGTTATAGTTTATGAGAACAGACAAGATGTGTACGACTTCTACTTAGATGTATGGAAGATAGTTACACTCACTCACCCAGAATTAAAGGATAAAGATTAATGGAACAGTACCAACAGTTTATACACAAGAGCCGCTATGCACGATGGATGAAAGAGGAAGGCCGTAGAGAGACATGGGAAGAAACAGTGCAGCGTTATGTAGACTTCTGGTCTAAGCGTGGTCAGATTGACAAGAAGACAGCCGAGAAGCTATACAACTCTATTCACAGTCTTGAAGTAATGCCATCAATGCGCTGCTTAATGACAGCGGGTGTAGCACTTGACAAGGATAACGTAGCAGGGTTTAACTGTTCGTATCTGGCAATTGATTCGCCCCGTAGCTTTGACGAGCTGATGTACGTGTTGATGTGCGGCACAGGTGTAGGGTTCAGCGTAGAGCGCAACTTCATTACTAAGCTTCCTGTAGTTGCTGAGTCATTCCACCCAACCGACACTACCATTGTAGTAGGCGACAGCAAGGTAGGCTGGGCTTCAGCGTTTCGTGAGTTGATTGCTATGCTGTACGCAGGTAAGATTCCTAAGTGGGACATGTCTAATGTTAGAGAAGCAGGCGCACGTTTAGAAACCTTTGGCGGTAGAGCATCAGGCCCACAACCACTAGACGATTTGTTTCACTTCTGTGTTAACATCTTCAGGAAGGCAGAAGGCCGTAAGCTAACAAGCCTTGAGTGCCATGATGTAGTGTGTAAGATTGCTGACATTGTAGTTGTAGGCGGCGTTAGACGTTCTGCACTCATCAGCTTGTCTAATTTGTCTGATGGCCGTATGGCTAAAGCTAAGTCAGGTGCATGGTGGGAGAATGAAGGTCACCGTAGATTGGCTAACAACTCTGTAGCTTACACAGAGAAGCCAGACTTCGAAGCTTTCTTGAATGAGATGCAGACACTGTATGAGTCTAAGGCAGGTGAGCGTGGTTTGTTTAGTCGTGTAGCAGCACAGAAGATTGCAGGACGTAATGGTCGCCGTGACCCTGACTACGACTTCGGAACTAACCCTTGCAGTGAGATAATTTTACGCAGTAACCAGTTTTGCAATTTATCGGAGATTGTTGTACGTGCAGACGATACTGAAGAAACACTAATGGCTAAAGCAGAAGTAGCTGCTATCATTGGTACACTGCAAGCTACCTTGACTGACTTCAGATACTTACGTAACATCTGGAAGAAGAACACTGAAGAAGAAGCCTTGCTGGGTGTAAGCATGACTGGCATCATGGACAACGAACTATTGAGCCGGGCTGACTCACCACACTGTCAAGTAGTATTGGAGAACGTAAGAGATGTTGCAATTAAGACCAACAAGAAATGGGCTGCTAAGCTTGGAATTAACCAGTCTACGGCTGTTACTGCTGTTAAGCCATCTGGTACTGTGTCTCAGCTTGTTGATAGTGCTAGTGGCATCCATCCTCGCTTCTCTGATTATTACATTCGCCGTGTCCGTTCAGACAAGAAAGACCCACTTGCAAGCTTCATGTCAGCAGCAGGGTTCCCCGTTGAACAAGACGTTATGTCAGACTCATCATTAGTGTTTGGTTTCCCTGTGAAGGCTCCCAAGGGCAGCACAACAGTGAAGATGGTGGGGGCTATGGAGCAGTTAGCTTTGTGGAAGACTTACCAGAATCATTGGTGTGAGCACAAGCCGAGCATCACGGTGTACTACACGGACAGTGAGTTCCTCCAAGTAGCACAGTGGATATGGGATAACTTTGACATCTGTAGCGGCATTAGCCTTCTACCCGTCAGCGACCACACATATCAACAGGCTCCTTATGAAGAGATTACTGTAGAAGAATATGACAAGCTAGTATCAGAAATGCCAGTAGGTGTTAACTGGACTGACCTTGGTTATTTTGAAACTGAAGACAACACCACAGGCTCTCAAGAGCTGGCCTGTACTGGTGGGGCTTGTGAGATAGTATAGGGGATATACATGAAAGCAAAGGAAGCTAATATACTATCGTTTAAAATCATTGTCAATCATTCGGGGGCCATCCTAACAGAGATGGGTGGACTCCCCGAAGACCGACTACATGAAGTGTTTAAGGGGGATGAGCTTGTGCTGTTGCGTAAGATTATCCGTGACGCTAAACCCAAACTGGAGAAGATGCACGACTACCTTGAGCGTGAGCTAACAGCCTTCTCTACCATTTAGATTTATTAGCCCAATATGCCGCAGACATCTTGCCCTTAGCAATGTTCTTGGCGTGGCGGGCTTTAAAACTTGCACGTTTCTTTTTCATCTTTTCTGACTCACCGGCCTTGGGCTTACCTGCTGTACTGGCTCCTTGCTCCCCGTATCGGATTGTCTTGATTTTATCGCCTTCTTTTGCCACAACAATATGGCTCTTCTTCGGGTGACTTGGTGTACGCTTCGGTTTATTATATCCGCTTACTCCTGCTCTAGCTAGTCGAGGGTCTTTTTTCTTACTCATTTTCTATAGCTCCGTGTTTTCTTTGCAATCTTTTTGGGTTGAGCGCTATGCTGCTTACCTTTTTTAGTGTCGGCTCTTTTCTTTTTGGATGTGGCCGCATACTCTTTTTTGGTTAAAGCCTCCCTAGCCTTCTTAGGAAGATAACGCTCCCCAGTTGCCTTCTTTCCTTGGGTACTAGGCTTACCTGACTTAGTACCCCACTCTTCTTTAG
>ENA-OSIY01000968-OSIY01000968.1-marine-metagenome-genome-assembly--contig:-NODE-968-length-15702-cov-6.843648_pt1 | contig 15702 bp, 8 predicted proteins | sample MGYA00237884_ERZ534233 | MGnify/ENA primary metagenome ERZ534233 (study PRJEB26412, sample SAMN06343840) | marine metagenome | isolation source: estuarine water | place: USA: Columbia River Estuary... | reverse complement strand
GTCATTGGTGTACCAGTTAACAACCAAACCTTTGGTATTTTTTCTAATACGTCATTTAATAAACGAGTTCTTTGCGCTGTGTTGTTTGAAACATAATGCGCTTCATCAACAATAGCTAAATCAAATCCTGCGTTTACTAATAATTTATAATCATCACTATCTTCACTTTTATCTGTTGTATGATAATTTTTAATTATGTCATAGTTAATAATATAAAAATCAAAGGTTGAACCCCATTTGCGTCCTTCAACAATTAATATTTTTCTATCACTATAATTTTTGATTTCTCTTTCCCAATTTATTTTTAGTGACGCTGGGCACACAACTAAAATCTTTTTTGCTTCGCTTTCTAAAGCGGCTATTACTGCTGATGTTGTTTTACCTAACCCCATATCATCAGCTAATATAAATTTATTGTTTGCTAATAATTTTTCAATTGCAATTTTTTGATGCTCCATCGGTGCACGATTTGAATACGGAGTATAATCTACTTCTCTTGCTAGTTTTTTTTCTTGTTGTACTAATGCTACTTTTGGAATCCACATTGCATATAAGGATTCATTCTCAGTTATTTTACCCCACATGTGATAAGCCTTGTCAGTTTCACATAATAATTTTTCGACCCATATTTTTTCAGGTGGTTTTGGAAGTAATTTATCTTCCATTATTTTATCAGCAAATGAACCGACAATATCAATATATTTTCTAGCAATTTTAGGTGTAATATCTTTGTATTTCATTACATACTCAGATTGTGGTCTAGTTAACTTAAAACCCTTCTGTTCCACAAATCTTCTTTTCCAATCTAAAAGTTGATTATTAGAACCTTCATAATTTTCTAATATTCCTCTAGCTTCTACTTCAGGTATCTTTATTTCCATAACAATATATCTAAAATATAGTTAAATAGATTGTAACATTAAACTATTTATTAAGATATGGAAAACAAATTACCAATTACACGTTTAGGTAAATTTTTCTCACAAGACGATTTTGACATCAATATTCAAATGGGTGAAGAGTATCTTCATGGTGATTTAAATATGAAGTTAGTTTTGTATCGTGTTGATAAAAATAAAACAGGTACAGATTCTGTTTATGCTGAAGCTGGTAAGGACGATATCAAATATCTACCTCCGATTGAATTTAATGGGTTAGTAAAAATTGACGAACCTAAAAATGCAACATATAAAAATGGTATTTTAAGATATCAAGAACCGGGTAATATGGTTATTTCTGTTTATATTAAACACCTTAATGAATTGAATATAGATGTACGATATGGTGATTATATTGGATATCAAGATTCTGAAGATAAAGTTAGATTTTACACAGTTGTTAATGACGGGAAAATAACTTCAGACAATAAACATAAAATGTTCGGATTCAAGCCGCATTACAGAACCATAACTTGTACTATAGTACAGGAAGGGGAATTTAGAGGAGTATAACATGGGAATACCTAAAAGAAAAAATAACATTAATGTTTACGGAAATAAACCCGTATTATATGGTAGCGATGTCATGGATAGAAGACAAGAGCTTTTAGATTCAATTACAAAAGCTGATTCGTTTTTACCTGATTCTATTTTACATGATGATTTGGATATGGGCATGTTGGACTTTGTAAAAGAAAATTTCCAAATAGTAACTGATGGACAGAAAATACCGGTTGTAGATAAAATAATGACTATTCAAAGATGGGGTGAGTTTGCTAATAATTGGTCTTTTTCAGATGATGATGGTAACCCAAAGCTACCTTTAATTGCGGTAATTAGAAAACCAGACGCACAAATCGGTAAAAATCCTAGTACAATTTATAATATTCCGGATAGAAGAACATTTTACTATGCTTCAGTTCCAACGTGGAATGGTAATCAAATGGGTGCTGACGTATATAAAATACCACAACCTGTTGCTGTTGATTTAACTTTTGATGTTACTATTGTCTGTACAAAATTCAGAGACTTAAATAAGTTTAGTAAACTTGTTATGCAAAAGTTTGCGTCTAAACAAGCGTACACAAATATTAAAGGTCATTATATTCCAATTATTTTAGAATCAATAGCGGACAATTCTCCTATTGAAAATATAGATTCGCGTAGATTTTATTTACAAACATATACATTCGTAATGTTAGGCTTGTTAATTGATAATGAAGAATTTGAGGTAAAGCCAGCTATTAGTAGGGCGTTGTTAATGACAGAATTTATTGTTGACAATCCGGTTCAAAGAACAACGAAAAGTGGCAGTGTTGATATTACAACTATTAATATCAAAGCAAATGGTACACAAACAATTTTTAGTGTTGGTGAACCTATGTCAATAATTTTTAATGTGTATATTAACGGAGAGTTATTGACAAAAGACGTAAATTATCTTCATATATCTGGAACATCGAAAATAACTACATTAGGTGCACCACAAGCAAATGACATTATAACTATACAATACTTTAAAGGTAAAAAATCACAAAAAGCAGATAATGTTACAACGTTTACAAATAGCTATGGTAAAATTGTCACATTATTTACCGATAGTATTACAATCACAAATAACTCCCCGTTCATGAATTTGACTCATGATATTGATACATTTGTTAGTTTAGATATTAATGGCTTAGCTCAAGATGAATCTACTAATTTTATTATCACTAATTCAAAACAGGTAAAATTATTGGGAACACCATCTATTAGTTCAATTGTAAATATAAAATATCTATTTTAATTATTCGCCATAGATATCCTTCTTTTTGGGTTTACACAAATCATCAATGTGTTTTTCTAAAACCTTATAAATTTTAAGTCCTTTCTGTTCACAATAGGTTTTTAACATTTCGTGGTGTTTTTCACTGATTTTTACATTTTTCTGTTGTGCTTTCATATAAAAGATACTTTAAGATAAATAACTATCTTTTTAATGAAAACTTGGGAAATCTTTGCTACAAACAAAGATATTTATATTTAAACAATAAATTTTATAATCCAAACATTAATCAATGGCTAGTAACAACAGAGTATTTGTATCACCGGGTGTCTATACATCAGAGGTAGATCTTACATTCGTAGCTCAAAGTGTAGGTGTAACAACATTAGGTCTAGTAGGTGAAACATTAAAAGGTCCTGCTTTTGAACCAATTTTGATTACAAACTTTGATGAATTCAAAACTTATTTTGGTGGCACATCACCAGAAAAATATGGTAACGGGTACCCTAAATATGAATTACCATATAACGCTAAATCTTATTTACAAGAATCAAACCAACTATTCGTAACAAGGGTATTGGGTTTGACAGGTTATAAACCTAACAAATCATTCGCTATTACCGCAATTGGTGGTATTAGAGTTGAAGAAGAAAGGAGTGAAACTGATTGGTTTGACCATTGTACTTTAACTTCGGTTACTGGTTTCTCAACTTCATTTACAGATTATTCATTTATAGCAAATTTAACTGCTGTAGATGGTACACCAATGGATGAGTACTTAGTTAAAAACTTTAGTGGTTTTACTAGTGCTGACGACGGAAAGTGGTTTGTAATTGGTAAGCCGTTTTCAGGATATACATTACCAGGTGGTACCGAACTTGTTTCACCTCTTACAGGTAAGTTAAACGAAGATTGTCCACATAATAAAGAGTGGTATAACACTATGTATAACATTAGTAGTGGTAGTGATGAAGATAATAATGTGGATGCAGTGTATTCATATATTTTCATTTACGACCAAGCTTACACTGGTACAACTAAATTTGGAGTTGTTAAATTTGAATATGACGCAACACCTTATACTGAATATAATAATTCGGTAATTGCAACATTACGTTCAAGAGGTCGTTATGTGGCTAATGAAATATTAGAATTAGAAGTAACTGGATCAACTAAATTTACATTAGAAATGGATGTTGATAATATGTCAGTAAACCCATTAGGTGAGTTTTTTGTAAATATTACAGGTGATACAGGTGGAGTTAAACAATTTGGTGTTTCTTTCAATACATCATCTACAAAATTTATATCTAAGGTATTTGGTACTGAAACATTTGATAAGACATTTGCAGAGTTTCCAGTATATGTTCATGAAGTTTATCCTAACTTATTGAAAAAAGCATATGAAAAAGGATTAATCAGAGGTATTAAAATGACCGCAACTTATGTTGATGAAGCTAATAATTTCCTTGGTGGTTACGATACGCCTATTTCACCAATGATTGTATCAGAAGTGAGAGGTGGTAATGTTGCTGATTTATTTGAAATTATTACAATACCGGATGGTGAAACTGCAAATACACAAGTAAAAGTAACAATTCAGAATATTAACGTTGATACTTCAGAGTTTGAAATTTTAGTTCGTGACTTTAATGATACTGATGAAAATCAAGTGGTTTTAGAGAAGTTCACAAGATGCTCTATGAACCCTGAAGTACCAGGATATGTTGCAATTAAAATTGGAACATCTGATGGTGAATATCCATTGAATTCAAAATACATTATGTTAAAATTAGCGGATAATGCACCAGTAGATGCGTTTCCAGCTGGTTTTAAAGGTTTACCACAATACAATGACGCTGGTTTATATGAAGGCGCTAAATTTGGTAATATTTTATATAAAACAAAATATAACAATGCTGGTGATGTTGAAACCTATACTGCAGATGGTGTTGCTAGGATTGAATCTGGTGACAAAGTTAGAAAAGTAATGTTAGGTGTTTCTTCAGAGGCTGGATTTGATAGTGATTTATTGAAATACAAAGGAGCTTCAGGTGACGCTCAAACTTTTGGTTTCCATTTATCTTATAATGCAGCACATATTACAGGTGCAACATCTTTAACAGTTGACTCTAAAGGAGTTAGTGTGTTAGATATACCTAATATTTCAGGAAATACAGTTGGTTTTGCGTATTCAACAACACCATACGACTTAGAGGGTCAAGGTGGTGTTGATAATAAATTAACAAACATTAACTATAGAAAATTCACAACATTAGTGTTTGGAGGTAGAGATGGATGGGATATATACAGACAAAACAGAACTAATAGTGATGAGTATATTTTTGGAAAGAAAACGTATGTTTCAGGTAATACTATAACTAGCAACGGCGTTTTCCATGTTACAAATGGTAACTCAGATTATTACGCTTATTTACAAGGTATTGAGACTTATGCAAATCCGGAAGCAATTGATATCAATGTTTTCGCAACACCAGGTATTAACTTCTTCCAACATAGTTCATTGGTAAATCAAGCGATTGATATGATTGAGACAGAAAGAGCGGATTCGTTATATATTATGAACTCGCCTGGTCCTGTTGATGTAACAGATTCAGTAAGTTTAACAAACGAATTAGATTTAGCATCTATCGATTCTAACTATTCTGCGACCTATTGGCCTTGGATTCAAGTTAGAGATACTGATAATGCAACACAAATTTACCTTCCACCAACAGGTGAAGTGTTAAGAAACATTGCATTAACTGATAACGTATCTTACCCGTGGTTCGCGGTAGCGGGTTATTCTAGAGGTTTAGTAACATCTATAAAGGCGGCTAAAAAGCTTACTTTAGACGAAAGAGACACTTTATATAAAAATAGAGTAAATCCTATTGCTACATTCTCAGACACTGGTACCATCATATGGGGTAACAAAACGTTACAAGTTAGAGAATCAGCATTAGATAGAATTAACGTAAGAAGGTTATTATTAAGAGCTAGAAAGTTAATTTCAGCTGTTTCGGTAAGATTACTTTTCGAACAAAATGATGAACAGGTTAGAAATGAATTCTTAAAATTAGTGAATCCAATATTAGATTCAATTAAGAAAGAAAGAGGTTTATATGATTTCCGTGTAACGGTATCTAACGACCCTGCTGACATTGATGCAAATACATTAAGAGGTAAAATCTACATAAAACCAACTAGAAGTTTGGAATACATAGATTTAGAATTTGTAATTACACCAACAGGAGCTTCATTTGAGAATATTTAATCGAAATTGATTAGTGAGAAAGGGGGTTGAAAAACCTCCTTTTTTATTGCACACGTTCCACATGGAACCTAGATATTATGTTAAATGAACATAACTTAAAGAGAATTATAAAGATATACCCAGTATACTGGAACCTATATTCTGGTTCTATTATTTATTAATTTTTATTGAAATTTATATAAGAAAGATAAAGATAATTTATTTATACTGGTACTTATATACTGGAATAGTAAAAAACTACGAAAAATAAAACGAAAAATCAAGTTTTTGCTATAATTAATTTAAAAAAAAATATTTTCTAATACTGGTATATTTATAAGAAAGTAAATAATACTAAAAACTTAACAAATACAATATGGCCGATTTATTAATGAAAATGCCGACTCCGTACGAACCAAAAAGAGTCAACCGATTTATCGTCAGATTTCCATCAACCTTGGGTATCAACGAATGGTATGTATCTTCCGCAAGTAGACCTAACGCAAAAATCAAATCAGTAGAAATACCTTTTTTGAACACAAAAACTTACGTAGCAGGTCAATTTGAGTGGAATGAAATTAAAGTGAAATTTAGAGACCCAATTGGTCCTTCAGCTGCACAAGCATTAATGGAATGGTTCCGTCTTCATGCAGAATCAGTAACTGGTCGTATGGGATACGCAGCAGGTTATAAAAAAGACATTGAATTAGAAATGTTAGACCCAACAGGAGTTGTTGTTGAAAAATGGCTGCTTGAAGGATGTTTCATGACTGATTTAAACTTTGGTGAATTAGATTATTCTAGAGATGATTTAGCTAACATCGATTGTTCTTTGAGAATGGATAGATGTATTCTAATCTACTAATATTACAAATTTTCATATTCTAAAACCGGTACTATTAACAAATGGTATCGGTTTTTTATTTTATAAACTTTACTTTAATCTACTTATTAAGTAAATTAGAGTTATGAGTGATTTCAGATTAGACCCAACTATAGCGTATGATGTAATTCCCTTACCAAGTCAGGGGATATACTATCCAAATAAAAAGAAAAATATCAAAATTGCATTTTTAACTGCATCCGATGAAAACATTTTATCATCTCCAAGTTTGATTGCTAATAATCTTGTTGTGGATGAATTATTAAAAAGAAAGGTTTTAGATAAGGATATCAATGTTGAAGATATTGTTGAAGAAGATAGGCAAGCAATTTTATTCTTTTTAAGAAATACTGCATTTGGTAGTGATTATGAAGTAATAGCAACAGACCCAAAAACAGATGAAACATTCACAACTAAAGTTGATTTAAGTAATATCAAAATTAAAGATTTTACATTAAAAGAAGATGTAAATGGTGAATATGAATTTTACCTACCAGTTTCAAAATTTCCAATCACGTTTAATTTTTTAACAAAAAAACAAGAAGACGATATAAAGAAAATTGAAGAAAGTTGGAATGGTAATGGAATTGCACCAATTAAAACAAAAGAACTAGAATTTTTAATAAAATCAATTAATGGGATAAAAGACCCAATGCAATTGAGAAATTTTATTGAAAAGATGCCAATTAGAGATTCACAAGAATTCAGAAAATTTATTAAAGAAAATAAACCAGGCTTAGATTTAAGTCAAAAAGTAATTACCCCATCAGGAGAAGAGGTCCAAGTTAATATTGGATTTGGGGTTGAGTTTTTTCGCCCTTTCTACGGAATATAAAAAAGGTCAACTAGACGAAATTTTATACATGGTTCAAAAAGGATTTACATACAATGATATCCTTGGTATGCCAATTTATCTTAGAAGATATTTTATCAATTACATTTTAGAAGCTGAAAAATCAGATTAATCTATTTATTAGGATATGGCATTAGATTACAAAAATATTGCAAAAAATATTGCAGAAACAGTTGTTTCAAAAACAGCAGCAAAAACCAAAGCAGCAGCTCAAGGTTATAGCGCTACTGATTTAGCGGGTATTAATTCTGAAATAGATCAATTAGACCTTAGTGCATTCAAAAATAGTGGAGGAAATAATAAAAGTAGTTCACCATCATCACCTTTTGGACAACTATATAAAGCGTCTCAAGGTGATTCAAACATAGCTAGATTATCAAATGATGACTTAACACCAGATATACTAACTTTAAAAACAGCGGAAGGTATGTTTGGTGAAATTGTAAAACAAGTTCAAAGGGAATCTGATTTACAAACACTAATCAATGAAAAGGTCGGATTAACTGGTGAGTTATCCGAAAATTTTAGGAACTCCATATTTGAAACAATGCCAATCGCAACCAGTTTAGGTTACGGGTTTAGAAATGTTGCAGATATGATTTCAAGAATGGGAGAACAATCTGGTAGATTTAATTTAATATCACAAGAAACTTTACAAAATTCATATGCGGTATCAAGAGCATTTGTTGGCGATATATCACTATTACCTGACTATTTCACGGAATTTGAAAAAATAGGTAAAGGAGCTTATGACACCCTAAAAGCAATTAGTGATGCGGGTACAAAATCGTTAAGTTTGGGTTTAAATTCAAAAAAGACAACAGAATCTCTTAAAACAAATATTGAAAAGTTAAATGAATATGGATTTAAAAATGGTGTAGAAGGATTAAATAGAATGGTACAAAGGTCTATTGAATTCAGAATGAACCTTGGTGAAGTATTCAAAATAGCAGATAATGTAATGGACCCTGAAAAAGCTATTGCATTAACAGCAAATATGCAAGTTCTAGGTGGTGCTATAGGTGACTTTAATGATCCATTAAAGTTGATGTATATGGCAACAAATAATGTGGAGGGGTTACAAAAATCATTAATTGATGCTGCAAAAGGATTGGCAACATATAATACCGAACAAGGTAGGTTTGAAATTACTGGTGTCAATTTAAGAAGAGCACATGAAATGGCACAAGTATTAGGTGTTGATTATAAAGAATTAGCTAAAGGTGCAATAGCAGGACAAGAAAGAATGTTAGCTAGCTCTGAATTAATGGGTAAGGGATTAAAAATTTCTAAAGAAGATAAAGAGTTTATTACCAATATGTCACAAATGAAAGGAGGACAGATGGTAATAACAATACCAGAAGATGTTGCTAAAACAATTGGTTCAAAAACTGAAATATCATTAAGAAATTTAACATCAACACAGATTGAACAGCTAAAAAGTATGAGGTCTCGTTTGGAAGAGAAAACACCAGAACAAATAGCCAGAGGACAATTTACATCTATTCATAATATTGAAATGATGATGCAGGGGATTTATAGAACAATAGTTCAAGATGTTACAAAATTATCTGTTGGTAAAGAGGGTATTGATATGAAAGGAATGGCAGAGAGATTGAATCCCGGTGTGAAAACTGCATTCTTAAGTGCTGAATTAAAAAATGCAGAGTTCACCGATTATGTTACAAATTTATATGGTACAATACAAGGTGGTATGAATAATTTAACTGGTAATTTTGCAAAGGGATTTGAATCTGCGGCGACTGCAGAAATGAATAAATTTATTGTGGGCGCAGCCAAAGCATCACCAGCAGAATTACAAGCACAATATCAGAAAATGATGGATCAGTTTTCACAATTCTATCAACAAAGTCAAAAAGGAAAAATAGTAGGATCAATACAAAACAAATTAACTATTGTTGACCAATCTAAGGGTGGTAAATCTTTTTATCAAAATCAAACCAAAGCCGCATACATCGATGATGGTATTGAATAATCAGTAAAACCCATTTGTATCTATTTATTATAAAAACAAATAATGCCATTTTATTTAGATTTTGACAGCACAAAAAACCTAAGAGACAAAATGTTAGCAAAGACTTTGGACCCGGTATACGGGAGGTCACCATCACCAAAGACTTTTACTAAACAAAATTACATTGTACAAAATCTAAATGAGTTTCCAAATATCTTACTACCAGAAGTAGATACAAACAGGTCAAAAGATTTAGCAACTACATCAACAAGTAACATATTCAAACCAAAGGAATATAGTGTAACAGACACATTAAGAGACTTACCAAGGAGAGCAAATTTAAGCTTATACCCATATTTTGTAAAATCAGATGAAAATTTGATTAGTATTATGTCAACAGACAATTATGAAAATGAATCTGAGCTTTTTAAGTTTGCTGCAAAATATATTAGAAAAGACCCTAATGGTCCAGTTCTAGCTAGAATACAACAAAATTTATACGTTGCGACAACAGCAAAATTAAGAATAGCAGATGCACTTGGTGGTAATTTAACGACATTACAAGCCATTATAAGGGGTCGTCAGCCGCTAGTTGAAGGAAATAACAGCGTGACAGTATCAAGCTCATTAGTGGGTAAAGGAATCGATTTCTTGGGTACTGTAGCAGGTACTCAACTACCATGGTCAACAATTTCAGGAGATTATCTTACTAATCCTAGAAATCCGGTAAACGTTAGACCAACAAATGTATCACAAGGTACGAAAATTTGGCAGGATTTAACAGGTGTTTTAGGCTCAGTTATTGGTATTCAAAGAAGACCACTCCCATCAAGAAAGCCATCAGATTTATTAATTGAAAATACAGGTAATGCTACATTAGGATCATTATATGATAATTTATCATATAACAGATATGCACCAAATTATACAACAACCGCTAGATCACAACAAAGTACAAAATTATTTAATTTTCCAAATCAAGTAGCTCAAGGTGTAAAAACTGCACTTGGATTAGAGGCACCAAATAGTAATGCATACATCGGAGACGATAGAGCGTTAGATGTTAGAACAGCAACAACAGATATATTTTCAGGTAGACCAGTTAGAAGTGCTTATTATCTTTCTTTAATGTTTGATTCAGTATCAGCAGAATTATTCCATACCGATAGAAATGTTATGGACCAAGGTAGATTAGATGGTAATTTAACTTGGATAAGTTCTAAATCATTAAACAAATACAACAAAGAAAATATTGCGGATAGTTTATCCACAAAATATAATTTTAGAGAAGATTCAATTTTATACACTACTCAAGATATGTTGAATAGTGTTCCAGATACTGGTGGTGGCGCATTGTCACATATCAGTCATGTATTAGACCAAACAAGTAAATTTTTTGTTGATGGTGGAACTATGTTATCAAGAGGTAACGCAGTAAAATATACATTAAATGGTAGAGATGTTGGTGCTGAGTTCGCTAGAGTTTGGACTAAAGATAGACCATATCATTTATACAAAGATAGTGCACCTTTCATAGATGACATATCAGCACCCTATTATAGCGGTGCTACAGGAAATTATTATAGAAGAAAAAATATTAGAAGATATGATGGTTCTGTGCTGGACAACACATGGAATTTAAATATTGCACCAAATTCAGATGGGGGTAAAGATTTTAAAGAGTCTACAAATATAGCCAAAAAAGGTGACGGGTTTTATGCTAAAAAATATATGTTATCAATAGAAAATTTAGCATGGAAAAATACAAACTTACCTGGTTTTACAATTAATGATTTACCTTTTAGTGAAAGAGGTTCAAATGGCGGTAGGGTTATGTGGTTCCCACCATATGATGTGAAAGTAAATGAAGTTTCAACTGCAACTTGGGAAAGAAACAATTTTCTAGGAAGACCCGAGCCAATATACACATATCAAAATACAGAAAGAAGTGCAACATTAAGTTTTAAAATAGTTGTTGACCATCCTAGTGTTTTAAATTTATTGGTTAAAGAACATTTCAAAACAATGAGTGATGAACAGGCAGATAACTATATCAATTCGTTTTTTGCAGGTGTTAAAGATGTTGATTTTTATAGCCTAATTAGAAGGTATGCAAATCTAGATACTAGTGATATTTCAACAATAAAAAATTATCTAGATTCAAATGGTGATCCTAATCAATTAAATAGATATAACGTTGGTGTTAACCCAAAGGTGGCAATAAATCCAGAAAATTCTAATAACTCCAATAAAGTTAATTTTAATGTTGTATTAAATTATGATAATAATAAACCAGAAGGAAGTAACCAAGAATTTGGTTCAGGTTTATCTTATAGCGGTCTTATTAGCGGTGGATTAAATATCACTAAAATAACACCTGTATTAGGAGATGCGATAGACACAATTACATCATTACCAGATTCAGTAACTAAAAAAAGTGATAGATTAATTTTATTTGGTTCTGAAAACGCAACAATTGATAGTAAAAATAATGTTTTAAGTAATGTTACTGATTTGTTAAATAAAAATACAACAAATTATAACAATCTAATTAATGAACTAACTACATTAAAATCAAATTTAGAAAATAATTCAATTAATGATGATGTGTTATTATCTATAGGTTCAACATCTTCTAGCACATCAGATTTTGATAAAACATATAATTTTAAATTATCAATAAGACGTTCATATTCTGTATTATTATCTGTGATTGAGAAAATTAAAACTAGTACTCAAAGTTCATCTACAATATTATCAAAATATTGGAAAGCGAATGATGCATCAACAGATGCTGCTGGTTTTGAACATTATCCTTTAAATGTAACAATTCCATTAAGTGAATTGGGTTATACTAATAATACCAATGATTTAATTGTTAGGACAATAAATTATGGTGAAAAAGTACAAAATAATGGTATAGATTGTAGTACAATTAATTTTAATAATCCTGATTTAAAAAGATTTGCACCGGTAATGTATGGTTGTAGGTCATCATCAGTAAAATTAAATTATTCTAAAAAGACAACGTCAAAAACAGATACTGGTAGTAGTACTGCAACACCAAGTCAATTATTAATTAGAAATAATCAAGCACAAAATGTTAGACCGCCTTTAGAAACGATGAAAAAGATAATAACAAAAACGTTATCTGAACAATATTATTTCAAAGTGTTAAAGGAAGGTAGTCCATTTATTTACGATTCGTTAAGAGAAAAATTAAAATATTTTCATCCATCATTCCATTCAATGACACCAGAAGGATTGAATAGTCGATTAACTTTTTTACAGCAATGTTTAAGACCGGGTGATACAATTCCAGTAAAAGGTGTTGCTGATGTTTCCGACCTTGGTGCAAGAAATACGTCTTTTGGCCCACCACCAATATGTGTTTTAAGAATTGGTGATTTTTATCATTCAAAAGTTGTAATTAGAGATTTAAATATAAACTTTGATGATGGCGGTTGGGATTTAAATCCTGAAGGTATTGGTGTACAACCAATGCTTGCTAGCGTTCAAATGCAATTAAACTTTATTGGTGGGCAGGGATTAGAAAAACCAGTTGAAAGATTACAAAATGCACTATCATCAAATTTTTATGGTAATACTGAAATGTATGATGAACGTTCAATTAGTACCGCAACATCAATGGCACTAACAGGTACAACTGCGTTCTCAAGAGAATTTTTAGATTCTTTAAATAATCAAATTGTAAAATTAGCTGAAACAAAAAATAGCAATGGAACACCAAAACTTGTTGAAGGAAAATATCTAGGTACATTATTAGAAAAAGGACCATTAGGAACATTAGATTATACACCTATTATAAATTCAATTTATAATGACACATCAAATTATTTAAGTACATACGAACAACTATGTAATACAATAATTACAAAATATGGTACCTATTTAGTATATGTTATGTTACATCCGGACAATAGAAAAATTGAGTCGTATGATGTATCGTCACCAAGTGGAAATGTAAACTTAAAATTATTTAGTTATATAAATAAAGCGGATTATAATACTCGTATACAAACAGATAGAAATCGTCTAAAAAGTTACTTAGATGAATATGATATTTCAAATATCTTAAATTATGCTGAATTCATAACTGATGAAAACACCTTAAGCACCATAGATCAAAATGTGAACGCATTTTTATTGCCACTTATAAACGATAAATTTGACGAAGTTGATAGATATGATTTTAGTGCAATAGAAAAAATTAGAAATAACTTAATTAAAAATTTAGATATATTAAATTATATTGTAGATAATGAATATGACGTAAAAATATCAGGAATAACAGCATATAGTGCAACTTTAGAATCATTTAGTGGAGATACATTTTATAATGCATATGGTGATTGTGTAACATACATAAACAATAATAGAGATAAGATGTATGAAAAATTAACTACTAATACAAGTATTACAAACGATGTTGGGCTTTTAATAGGTAGTTTATTTTATGATAAGGTAGACAATATCATGGAAATAATTAAATCTTATTTAAATTTAGGTGATGAGGATGATACAATTATAAAAATTAGAAAAAATATAAGTAAAATTTTAGTTCAAAGTGATGAAACTATTAAATTTAAATTTAGTAAAATACCAAACAAAAAGAATGAAAAAACATATTCATACAATATATCAGTAATTAATGATACTTCACAAACTGAGACAATAAAATTATTATTTTCAAAAAATAATGAACCAAAAGATAAATTAAATTATTACAGAAATGAGTAGAGAGTATTTTGATAGATATCAATTTTTTATTGAAAATGGTTTGTTTAAAATTGTGCCAGGTATACAACTTAACATAAAAGGTACCGACAAGTATATTGTATTTAAAAGTGGTAAAGATAGGTTAGATAAAATATCACAAGACTATTACGGCTCACCAACATTTGGTTGGTTAATTATGGTTGCTAATCCTGGTATTACTGGTACTGAATTTGAGATACCGGATAACCTGTACGTAAGAATTCCATTTCCTTTAGTTACCTCTTTACAAGATTATAAAAGTGCGGTAGAATTGTACAAACTATATTATGGCGAATAACAATATAAATGGTAGTGAAAATATACACGTAAAGGTAGACCAAAACAATTTAATTTATATTGACCCTAATACTGTTGTTGCTACAGATGGTACGTTATCACCGAGAGGGGTTAAACATGAAGAATTAACAATGTATGTTAATTTAGAAGCCGATTTAGTACCTAGGTCTTTATTAGTTTCTGATAATGACAAAAACACACTGAAGTTTGTTGCTGGTGGAAAACTTAGTTTTTTAAATAATAAAAGTAAATTAGATGGTGTTGAAGTTAAAGATTATGATACATCATGGACGGATGTTTTTCAACCATCTAATTTAACACAAGCAACGAGCGCACAGACATATGACAGATCAGCACAAAGCTTTGGTATTGACACAATCGATATTTCAGTAAAAGGATTTAATGCTATCCCGCAAGTGACAATAAATTTCATTGATGTTAGAGGTAAAACATTATTTGAAGCTGCAGAAGATTCACCATACTCAGCTTTTTTCCACGTACCATGGCCCATTTTTTATTTAACAATTAAAGGGTATTATGGTAAAGCTATAAAATATAGGTTACACCTTGTTAGTTTTAAAACAAAGTATAACGATTCAAATGGTAACTTTGAAAGTAATGCAGTATTTGTTGGTTCAACATATGCTTGGTTATCTGATATACCACTACAAGGTATTCTAGACTCAGCATTTATGTTTCCAATAGATTCAATGAAAACAACTTTGAGCGACGGAACAAAAACACAAGAAACAATAATCAAAGGAACAAGAGGTTTTAGTTATTTAAAAACAATTTATAGTGAATATAAAAAGAAAGGACATATTGCTAATGACTTTCCAATTAAAACATTAAGAGAGGTTATTACTGCTGCAAAATCTTTAGATAAAATATTAGAGCAGAAAATATTCTCTGAAGTGGTTGACATGAGGTTATTCACTGGTATAAAAGCTGTC